>ULQU01028849.1_pt1 | contig 50543 bp, 42 predicted proteins | sample 1954841 | NCBI WGS metagenome assembly ULQU01 (sample SAMEA4835664, study PRJEB28245) | human gut metagenome | biome: gut microbiome; material: fecal sample | place: Denmark | collected 2008
CGATGTCTTTTGGATATCTTTATCGAATTATACTATTCAAAAAAGAAAGAAAATTTTGGAGGGTAAAAAAATATGTCTATCTTTGCACCCGTCAACGCGGAAGTAGCTCAGTTGGTAGAGCATAACCTTGCCAAGGTTAGGGTCGCGGGTTCGAGTCCCGTCTTCCGCTCTGAGAAGGAGCGGTAAGAGACCGCTTTATTTTTGTAGTGAAATGCCCAGGTGGCGGAATTGGTAGACGCGCTCGTTTCAGGTGCGAGTGGCTTTGCGGTCGTGCAGGTTCGAGTCCTGTTCTGGGCACTACGCATTTTGATATGCGTAGGTGGTGGAATTGGTAGACACGCTACTTTGAGGGGGTAGTGCCGGTTACGGCGTGTGAGTTCGAGTCTCATCCTACGTACTTTGATCAATTAAAATATGTCCTGTCTGTATAACTATTTTACGAATAGATATACGGACTTTTTTGTTTTAAAGAAGTAATGGTAAAAAAGAAAAACACTTCATCAGCTCCGAAGAAGAAAAGCAGTAAGCGAGGAACAGCCGTTATCGCTTCGTTGAAGCATCTGTTTTATACAGCCTGTTTCTTTGTGGTTATACTTGCTGGGGTTTTGTTTGTATATGAGAAAGTATCGGATTACGCCGCCGATAAAGACTGGTCGATAAAGAAGTTCAGTGATTGGGTACCGGATATTAAGCAAAAGGATAAGACGGTAGAAAATGCTGTCTCGGAGGTGAAGGATAAAATCGTCAAACCCTTAGAGAGTCAGTTGCCAAAAACATCTGAATCGAAGACAGTCCGTTTTCAGCAAGGAGCAGAATTGCCGGTATGTCCAAAATCTTGTACGGAGCAAGTTATCCGTCATAAAGGATATACCGTTTCTTATAATTCCGATTATCGGGTAGCCAATTGGGTGGCTTACGAACTGACAAGCCAGGAAGCAAAAAGTAATGCTGCCGAACGCTCCAATAAATTTGTACGAGATCCGATGGTGAAAGGCGCCTCTGCCGAAAATGGAGATTATACCCGTACGGGATATGACCGGGGACATCTGGCTCCGGCAGGAGATATGAAATGGTCGGCACAAGCGATGCGCGAATCGTTTTATCTAAGTAACATTACTCCCCAAAAGCCGGGTCTAAACCGAGGTGTTTGGAAAGACCTGGAAGAACAATGCCGGATGTGGGCGGCAGATAACGGGAAACTACTGATTGCGACAGGACCGGTATTGACACCGGATTTGAAACGCTTGGGGAAAAATCGTGTCGCTATCCCGAAAAAGTTTTATAAAGTAATTTGTATGATCCAGGACAATAAATACGAATCTGTCGGGTTTATATTTGAGAACAAGGATTATGGCAAGACTTCCCTTCGGACGTTGATGGTGCCGGTTGACAGTGTGGAGCGATTGACGCAAATAGATTTCTTTGCCTCACTGCCGGATTCAATCGAGGATCGGATGGAAGCGACCGTTAATCAAAAAGCCTGGTCATATTAAATAGGATGGATATTTATGTTTGCTGCGTTAAAGAATAAGGAAAAGAAAATAGCAATTGTGGGATTGGGATATGTCGGATTACCTCTGGCAATGGGGTTTGCCGATAAACTTTCTGTGATAGGATACGATATCAATGAAGATCGTTTGGCAAAACTTCGGGAAGGTATTGATCCGAATGGAGAACTGGAATCTTCGCAATGGAAAGGAAAAGATATAGAATTTACATCTTCTGTAGACAAACTGAAAGAAGCTTCGTTTTATGTCATCGCTGTCCCGACTCCGATTGATCAGCATAATGAGCCTGATCTGACACCCTTGTTATTGGCAACCCGAACAGTTGCGTCTGTACTTGATCCGGGAGATTATGTGGTTTATGAATCGACAGTTTATCCAGGCTGTACAGAAGAAGATTGTGTTCCTCTGTTGGAAGAGATATCCGGATTGAAGTGTAAACAGGATTTCAAGATAGGTTATTCACCCGAGCGGATAAATCCGGGAGATAAGGTGCATACGTTGCAGAATACGGTAAAAATTGTTTCCGGCTGTGATGATGAAGCGCTGTCTGAAATCAAACAAGTTTATGGTTTGATCATAGAGGCAGGTTTGCATCAGGCTTCATCAATTCGGGTTGCAGAAGCTGCCAAGATTATTGAGAATACCCAGCGCGATGTCAATATCGCTTTGATGAATGAGTTGTCAATCATTTTTGATAGAATGGGTATCAATACTTTTGATGTCTTGGAAGCTGCCGGAACAAAATGGAACTTCTTGCATTTTTATCCCGGTTTGGTGGGTGGTCATTGTATCGGTGTTGATCCGTATTATCTGGTACATAAAGCAAAAGAGTTGCAATATCATCCCAAGATGATAAACTCCGGTCGGTTTGTAAATGACTCCATGGGGCGATATATCGCTAAGAAAATAGTGAAGAAAGTCTTGGCGCAAGGGAAAAATATTCTTCATGCCCGTGTATTGGTGATGGGAATAACATTTAAGGAAAATGTATCGGACATACGCAATTCGAAAGTTGTAGATATGGTCCGCGAGTTTATGGACTTTGGAGCCGTAGTCGATGTAGTGGATCCTTATGCTTCTCCATTAGCCGTTGAACAAGAATATGGGATTGAATTAAAAGAGCAGCCAGGTAAGGATTATGATGCAATTGTCGTTGCTGTTCCTCATAAAGATTATATCTTGTTGGATGAAAATTATTTTATTTCACTATCTAATGAGAAAGCAGTTTTAGGAGATATTAAAGGATTATATCGTCATAAGATTAAGAATATGGCATATTGGAGCCTGTAATAGAGATGGTTAATAGGTGAATGAGGGTGTATAATACTCTTATGAAATGAAAGCTTAGTTTTTTGTATAACATAAATTATTAAAAGAACCGGGCTTAAACCTAATAAACTTTAGATATTTTTTAAAAAGGTGTTGTAGAATATATATTTTTATTTGGATCGTAAAATTAAAAGGTCCTATCTTTGCGACAGATAACCTAAACAATCTTTTTGCCTTAAAGACTAATGCCTATTAAAAACCTGTAAAGAGGATCTTTGAGAAAAGATCCTCTTTATGATTTATAGACCTTCTATTTTTATGCTTCGCTTTATTTTTCTCAAACTTCTATGGCGGATAATCTTTTTTTAATTATGTTTGTTGTATTAAAATTGTAATGGATATATGAAAGGAATTGTTTTAGCTGGAGGATCTGGTACCCGTTTGTATCCTATAACGAAAGGAGTTTCGAAACAGTTGTTACCTATATATGATAAGCCTATGGTTTATTATCCGATATCGGTATTGATGTTGGCTGGTATTCGGGATATATTGATTATATCAACTCCACAAGATTTACCGGGTTTCCGACGTTTGTTAGGTGATGGAAGTGATTATGGAGTTCGGTTCGAATATGCTGAGCAACCTTCACCGGATGGTTTGGCCCAGGCTTTTATTATTGGTGCAGATTTCATTGGTAACGATTCAGTTTGTTTAGTCTTGGGAGATAATATCTTTTACGGACAGAGTTTCTCTTCCATGTTGCGCCAAGCTGTTTCGGTTGTGGACCAGGAAGGCAAAGCAGCTGTCTTCGGATATTATGTAAATGATCCGGAGAGATATGGTGTTGCAGAGTTCGATCAGGAAGGAAATGTAATCAGTATTGAAGAAAAGCCGAAGAAACCCAAGTCTAACTATGCTGTGGTAGGACTTTATTTCTATCCGAATAAAGTAGTAGAGATTGCGAAACAGATAAAACCGTCTGCACGGGGAGAATTGGAGATTACAACCGTCAATCAGGAATTTCTGCAGGAAGGCAAACTGAAGGTACAGTTATTGGGACGTGGCTTTGCTTGGTTGGATACAGGAACCCATGACTCGCTTTCGGAGGCTTCTACTTTTATCGAGGTGATAGAGAAACGACAAGGTCTGAAAGTAGCTTGTTTGGAAGAAATTGCTTTTAGAAACGGTTGGATTGAAGAGAGCCGGTTAGAGGAAATTGCTAAACCTATGGCTAAAAATCAATACGGACAATATTTGTTGCAGCTTATCAAGGAAAAAGATAGTGGAGAAAAATAGTAAAATATTTGTCGCAGGGCATAGAGGTTTAGTTGGTTCAGCGATCTTGAATAACTTGCGAAATAAGGGTTATCATAATTTCGTATTGCAGACACACGCAGAATTAGACCTGACTGATCAATCGGCTGTTTATCGTTTTTTTGAAGAAGAAAAACCTGAATATGTTTTTCTGGCCGCAGCTCATGTGGGTGGAATTATGGCAAATAGCCGGTATCGGGCTGATTTTATTTATCAGAATCTGATGATTCAAAACAATGTGATTCATGCCTCATACCTGAACAATGTGAAGAAACTTCTGTTTTTAGGAAGTACATGTATTTATCCTAAAGAAGCACCTCAGCCAATGACTGAGAATTGTCTTTTGACTTCTGCTTTGGAATATACGAATGAACCGTATGCCATTGCGAAGATAGCAGGATTAAAAATGTGTGAGAGTTATGACTTGCAATATGGAACTAACTATATAGCAGTTATGCCGACCAATTTGTATGGTCCTAATGACAATTTTGATTTGGAAACCTCGCATGTACTGCCTGCTATGATTCGGAAAATTCATTTGGCCAATTGTTTAACGCAGTCTGATTGGATATCTGTGCGTGAAGATTTGAATCATCGTCCGGTTGAAGGAGTCGATGGAAAGTCAAGTGAGAAAGAGATAGAACAGGTGTTGGCTAAATATGGTATTTTCTCCGGTTGTGTGAAATTATGGGGAACCGGAACTCCATTAAGAGAATTCTTATGGAGTGAAGAGATGGCGGATGCATCTGTTTATATTATGGAACGGATTGATTTTGCCGATTTATGTAAAGGGCAAGATACTGCTATCCGGAATACACATATAAATATAGGTACAGGTATAGAACATTCTATTCGTGAAGTTGCTCAGTTAGTTCGTAAGTCGGTTGGTTTTACAGGCGTGATAGAATTTGACTCATCCAAACCGGATGGAACTTTGCGTAAGCTCACTGATGTAAGTAAGCTGCATGCTTTAGGGTGGCATCACCAGATTGAGTTGGAAGAAGGAATAGATCGATTGTATAAATGGTATATAGAAAATAGTAAGACATGGGAAAAGTAGCATTAATAACTGGTATTACCGGACAAGATGGAGCATACTTGGCAGAATATTTGATAAAAAACGGCTATGTAGTACATGGTATCAAACGGCGTTCGTCTATGTTTAATACCGACCGCATTGATCATCTTTATCAAGATCCACATGTTGAAAACCGGAATTTAGTGCTTCATTATGGGGATTTAACGGATAGCTTGAACTTGACACGCATTATCGGAGAAGTACAGCCTGATGAAATTTATAACCTGGCGGCAATGAGTCATGTGAAGGTAAGTTTTGATACGCCTGAATATACAGCCAATGCCGATGGTTTAGGTGTGCTTCGTATTTTAGAAGCAGTACGTCTGTTAAGGTTGGTTGATAAAACTCGTATTTATCAGGCTTCGACTTCTGAATTATATGGTTTGGTACAAGAAGTTCCGCAGAAAGAAACTACTCCTTTTTATCCGAGAAGTCCTTATGCTGTTGCTAAGTTATACGGATATTGGATTACGGTGAATTACCGGGAAGCCTATGGGATGCATGCTTCCAATGGAATACTTTTTAATCATGAATCTCCTTTGCGGGGAGAAACATTTGTGACACGCAAAGTCACACGGGCAGTTTCCCGTATCGCTTTAGGTATTCAAAAACAAGTTTATTTGGGAAACTTAGATGCAAAACGAGATTGGGGGCATGCTAAAGATTATGTCAGAGCCATGCATTTGATTCTACAACAAGATCAGCCTGATGATTATGTTATTGCCACTGGAGTAACTACTTCTATTCGCGACTTTGTGAAAATGGCTTTTGCTGAGATTGGAGCAGATTTGGAATTTCAAGGCGAAGGTGTGAATGAAGTGGCTTTATTGGCAGGTGTCAATGAAACTGTGTTTAAGAATGTAGTAGGGGAATCATACCTGGATCAGTTTAAGCAACGTATCGGAAGTATCGTCGTAGGAGTAGATCCACAATATTTTCGTCCGACAGAGGTTGATCTTTTGATTGGAAATGCAGAAAAGGCACAGAGAAAATTGGGTTGGACACCGATGTATACATTAGAGGATCTCGTACATGATATGATGGTGAGTGATATCAAATTGATGAAAAAAGAGTCTTATTTACGTGAAGGCGGTTACAGAATATTGAATTATTTTGAATAGTGTAAAAACATTTCTCGTTTTTGTTTGTTGTATATATAGAAATACATTAATTTTGTATTTAATTAAATAGTGAATTGTTTCATTTAAAAGTTTATAAATTATGAAAGTAAAAGCGTTATTATTAGCGTTGCTGTCAGGGTTCGTATTGAATGCTACAGCGCAGGAGTTTAAACCCCAGGTTGGGTTTAGCACAGAAAAAGGCTATAAGACCAATTTCAAAAAGAATAAAGCTGGAGATAATTGGTTTATTTCTATAGCTGGTGGTGCTAGTATGCTGTTAGGTGACCAAAATGATAAGGCAGACTTTGGTAGTCGTCTTAATTTTGCTCCTCAGTTCTCTTTCGGTAAATGGTTTAATCCGTACTTGGCATTCAGAACACAGATTAACGGTGGTGTTCTGCATGGTTTTGAAGGAGAACAAGCATATATGCAGCATAATAAATATGTAGCAGCTCATGTTGATTTGTTGTGGGATGTTACTAATTTCTGGGCTCCGTACAACGAGAAAAAAGTATTCCGTTTGATCCCTTGGGTCGGTTTTGGTTACGCTCAGCGTTTCAAAACAACAGAAGCTGTTGAACGTGCTAGAACAGAATCTCCGACATTGAATGCCGGTATCTTGACTGCATTCCGTTTGAGCAAGCGTGTTGATTTGAATGTTGAAATTCAAGGTTCTTTGTTGAACGAACAATTCAACCGTGTAAGCATGTATCACTTAACAGACGGTATTGCTCAATTGAGCGCAGGTTTGACATTCAAATTGGGTAAGACTGATTTCGAAGTTCTTGAACCAATGGATTATGACTTGCTGAACGACTTGAATAGCCAGATCAATGCTTTGCGTGCTGAAAATGAAGAATTGAGCAAACGCCCGGTTTCTTGTCCTGAATGTAAAGAAACAGTTACAGAGGTCGTTAACAATGTTGTTGACAATGTTGTATTCTTCCGTCTGAACAGTTCTAAGATCGATAAGAACCAGCATATCAATATCTATAATACAGCTGAATATATGAAGGCTAACAATACTCCGATTAAGGTGATTGGTTATGCTGACAAGAAGACTGGTAAAGCTGATTATAACATGCAGTTGTCTGAAAAACGTGCTAAAGCCGTTGCTAAAGAATTGACTGAAAAGTATGGTATCGATTCTAGCCGTATCACAATTGAATGGAAGGGTTGCGAAGAACAGCCTTATAGCGAAAATAGCTGGAACCGCGTTGTTATTATGCGTGCAGACAATAAATAATATATTATTAGCTTAAGTAATTAATTAGAGAGATGCGTCCAATTTTAGGACGCATCTTTTTTTGTTTCTGTCAGTCAAGTAGAGTCAATGCATACTTGATACAGCATGGTAAAATAAAAACTCCTGAGAATTTACTTCCCAGGAGTTTTTTATAGGTATGTTATATCCGTTTATATTGATATTGGATATGTTTGTACTTTTCGAGTTACTTCTTATTTGATAACACCTAATTCTTTACCCACTTTGATGAAGGCTGCAATTGCTTTATCAAGATGTTCTTTTTCATGACCAGCTGACAATTGTACGCGAATACGAGCTTGACCTTTCGGAACAACCGGATAATAGAAACCTGTTACATAAATACCTTCTTCTTGCATCTTGGCTGCAAAGTCTTGTGACAACTTAGCATCATATAGCATTACTGCGCAGATAGCTGATTGAGTCGGTTTGATATCAAAGCCGGCAGCCATCATCTTATCGCGGAAGTAAGTAACGTTTTCCATTAATTTCGTATGCAAGGCATCGCTTTCCTTCAACATCTTGAACATTTCCAAGCTTGCACCAACGATAGCTGGAGCTACAGAGTTAGAGAACAGATATGGACGAGAACGCTGACGAAGCATATCGATGATTTCTTTCTTACCTGTTGTGAAACCACCCATAGCACCACCAAAGGCTTTTCCTAATGTTCCGGTAAATACATCAATACGTCCGTAGCAATTGAACTGTTCGGCAACGCCATGACCTGTCGGTCCAACAACTCCGGCAGAGTGTGATTCGTCGACCATAACCAAAGCATCATATTTTTCTGCCAATTCACAGATCTTATCCATCGGAGCTACATTTCCGTCCATAGAGAATACACCGTCTGTAGCGATGATACGATGACGCTGTGCTTGTGCTTCTTGCAGACAGCGTTCCAAGTCTGCCATGTCTGCATTTGCATAACGATAACGTTTTGCCTTACACAAACGAACACCATCAATGATAGAGGCATGGTTCAAAGCATCTGAAATGATAGCATCTTCTTCTGTAAATAAAGGTTCAAACAAACCACCGTTTGCATCAAAACAAGCTGCATATAAAATAGTATCTTCTGTTTTGAAGTAATCAGAGATTGCTGCTTCCAATTGCTTGTGAAGATCTTGAGTACCACAAATGAAACGGACAGAAGACATACCGTATCCATGAGAATCCATGGCAGCTTTGGCTGCTTCAATCAAGCGTTTGTTGTCAGAAAGACCCAGATAATTGTTCGCACAAAAGTTTAAAACATCGCTTCCTGCATTTACCTTGATGTCGGCACGCTGCGGAGTGGTAATAATTCTTTCATTCTTGTACAAGCCGGCTGCCTGGATGTTTGCCAGTTCTGCAGCTAAGAAATCCTTAAATTTTCCGTACATGATAATATATATTTAATGGTTCTAGATTAAGATACCGTAAAGAAACAAATATTTTTTATTTGAATCTTGCGGAAAAAGTTTTGTTTTTGACTAAACGAAACAAAGTTCTTATTTTTTTTTGAGAAACAGGCGAAAAAATCAAGAAAATCATGTAAAAACAATTTTTATTCTTCTACCTTTGTTCGCAGATAACTTAAATCTCAAATGTAAAATGAAGAATATATTAATTATTGGTTCAACCGGACAAATCGGTTCTGAACTAACCATGAAGTTGAGAGGTATTTATGGCGGAGCAAATGTAGTTGCAGGATATATTCCGGGAGCAGAACCTAAAGGCGAATTATTAGAGTCGGGACCTTCTGCCATTGTTGATATTACAAACGAACAACAGATCGCAGAAACCGTTTCTCGTTATAAGGTTGATACTATATATAATCTGGCGGCTTTATTATCTGCTGTTGCAGAAGCCAAGCCTCAGTTGGCATGGAAGATCGGTATGGGCGGATTATTCAATGTATTGGAAGTAGCTCGTGAAATGCATTGTGCCGTATTTACTCCGAGTTCAATTGGTGTTTTCGGTAATAATACTCCGAAAGACAAGACTCCTCAGGATACAATCCGTAATCCAAGAACGATGTATGGTGTAACGAAAGTTTCCGGAGAGTTATTGAGTGATTATTATAATATCCGTTTTGGCGTGGATACTCGTTCGGTTCGTTTCCCGGGTTTGATTTCTTATGTAACACCTCCGGGTGGTGGAACAACCGACTATGCTGTTGATATTTATTATTCTGCAGTTAGAGGTGAAACATTCAAATGCCCGATTGCTGCCGGTACATTTATGGATATGATGTATATGCCGGATGGTTTGCGTGCTGCTATTGAAATCATGGAAGCCGACGCTTCGAAGTTTGTACATCGTAATTCATTCAATATCGCATCTATGAGCTTTGATCCGGAAATCATTTATAACAGCATCAAGAAGTATTTGCCTGACTTCAAGATGGAATATGATGTTGATCCGTTGCGTCAGGCGATTGCAGAATCATGGCCTAACTCTTTGGACGACACTTGTGCGCGCGAAGAATGGGGCTGGAAACCGGAATATGACTTGGATTCTATGACTCGTGATATGTTGACCAAGTTGAAAGAACGTTTGGTTGATGCTAAAAAATAAGTAAAACAATACATTTATTTCTTATTCTATATTGGGGAATTGAGTTCATGGAGTTAACTCAATTCCCTAATTCCTTTTTATTGGTAACTTTTTCTGATTGATCCTTGATTTTCATAGGAAAGAGAAGGTCTCTTCCTTATTTCTTTTAACTTTGCGCTTGCAATATTCTTTAGTGTTATGAGTATAGATTTATTTCACCAGATACTAATTGGTTTTTCGGCTGTTGGCTTGCTTGTTTTCATTGCGTTGTTTTTCGTGAAAGCAGGTTATGGCATGTTCAGAACGGCACAATGGGGATTTTCTCTCCCGAATAAAATAGGATGGCTGCTGATGGAAGCTCCTGTCTTTTTCGTCATGCTGATCTTATGGTTACAGAGTGGCAAATCTGTTTCGTCCGTCCCTTTTCTCTTTTTCCTCTTGTTTGAATTGCATTATTTCCAGCGTTCTTTTGTTTTCCCTTTTCTGATGAAGGGAAAGAGCAAGATGCCTGTTGCCATCATGCTGATGGGTGTGGTATTTAATTTGCTGAATGGGTATATCCAGGGAGAATGGCTTTTCTTTTTGGCTCCGGAAGATTTGTATTCATCGGCCTATTTATGCCGGATTAATTTCTGGATAGGAATTATTGTCTTCTTCCTGGGAATGGGAATCAATTGGCATTCTGATTATGTGATCCGCCATTTGCGTCAGCCGGGCGATACCAAGCATTATTTGCCGGAGAAAGGGATGTATCATTGGGTAACATCCGGGAATTATTTCGGTGAATTGTTGGAATGGATCGGATTTGCTTTGGCTACTGCTTCGCCGGCTGCCTGGGTATTTGTCTGGTGGACGTTTGCCAATTTGGCTCCTCGGGCTTATGCCATTCGCCAGAAATACCGTGAAGAATTCGGTGTGGAAGCTGTCGGAAAACGGAAATGTTTAATACCTTATATATTCTAATATGACTTCGATATTATTTACACCTGAAAAGATAGGACCGCTGACCGTGCGTAACCGGACGATTCGTTCGGCAGCGTTTGAAAGTATGTGTCCGGGAAATGTTCCTTCCAAAGAATTATTGGATTATCATCATTCGGTAGCGGCCGGAGGTGTCGGAATGACAACGGTAGCTTATGCTGCGGTGACACGTAGTGGTTTGTCTTTCGATCGTCAGTTATGGATGCGTCCGGAGATTGTTCCTGGCTTGAGAAAGGTGACGGATGCAGTGCATAAGGAAGGCGCTGCTGCCAGTATCCAGTTGGGACATTGCGGGAATATGTCGCATAAAAGTATCTGTGGCGAAACACCGGTTGGTGCTTCTACCGGATTCAATTTATATTCTCCGACTTTTGTTCGTGGCTTGCGGAAAGACGAACTTCCCGCCATGGCAAAGGAATTTGGTAATGCTGTTCGTCTGGCACGCGAGAGTGGCTTTGATGCTGTCGAGATACATGCCGGACATGGATATCTGATCAGTCAGTTCCTGTCGCCTTATACCAATCATCGGAAAGATGAGTTTGGCGGTTCGTTGGAAAACCGGATGCGTTTTATGGATATGGTAATGGAAGAAGTAATGAAGGCTGCCGGGAATGATTTGGCTGTCTTGGTGAAGATGAACATGCGCGACGGCTTTAAAGGAGGTATGGAATTGGACGAGACTTTGCAGGTGGCTCGCCGGCTGAAAGAAGACGGAGCTCATGCATTGGTATTGAGTGGCGGATTCGTAAGTAAGGCTCCTATGTATGTCATGCGTGGAGCTATGCCTATCAAGACAATGACTCATTATATGGATTGCTGGTGGCTGAAATGGGGCGTCCGGATGGTAGGCAAATGGATGATTCCGACCGTACCTTTCAAAGAAGCTTATTTCTTGGATGATGCTTTGCTGTTTCAGCGGGAAGTTCCGGGTATTCCGTTGGTTTATGTCGGTGGTCTGGTATCCCGAAAGAAGATAGAAGAAGTGTTGTCGTTGGGCTTTCCTTTTGTACAAATGGGTCGTGCCTTGCTGAATACGCCTGATTTGGTCAATCGGATGAAGGAGGAAGAAGATTATTGTTGTGATTGCGGTCACAGTAACTTCTGTATTGCCCGTATGTACACATTGGATATGGCTTGTCATAAGCATCTGAAGGAGAAAATCCCAACTAGCCTGCAAAAGGAAATCGAACGCTTGGAGGAGGAAGCCCGGTCATGAAAGGTCGTGCCGTCATTACGGGTGCCGATGGAGGCATGGGTTCTGAGATTACAAAGGCTGTTGCTCAGGCAGGTTATGAAGTCATTATGCTTTGTTCCAGTCTGGAGGCCGGAACGATCCGTCGGAATCAGATAGCGCAGGAGACAGGTAATCAGGATATACAGGTTCGGCAGGTGGATTTGTCGATCATGAGTTCGGTCATGGCCGTAGCAGATAGCTTACTGGCTGATGGGAAACCGATTGCTTTGCTGATGAATAATGCCGGAACCATGTGTACGCATTTTCAGCAAACACCCGACGGACTGGAATATACCGTAGCAGTAAATTATGTGGCTCCTTATCTTTTGTCGCGTAAGCTGTTGCCTTTGATGCAAGCCGGTTCCCGGATTGTCTGCATGGTTTCTTGTACGTATGCCATCGGTCAGATTACGCCTGAGTTTTTCACTCGTGGGAAGAAAGGAGAGTTCTGGCGTATTCCGATATACAGCAATACGAAATTAGCGCTTTGGCTTTTTGTACGTAAGTTGGCTTTGGAAGTCGCTTCACGCGGTATTTGGGTAGGAGCTTCCGATCCGGGTATTGTTTCGACGAATATTATCCGGATGGATATGTGGTTTGATCCGTTGACGGATCTCTTCTTCCGTCCGTTTATCCGCACACCGAAGCAAGGGGCGGCTACGGCTGTTCATTTGTTGTTAGACGGACTTCCGATGTCGGAAACAGGACAAATGTATGCTTCCTGCAAGCAGCGTCGTCTGAAACCTGTTTACTTGAATCATCCGCAAATGGATTCTCTGTGGAACGATACGGCAGATTATCTGGCAAAGCATTCCGGCATTCATTTCTGAATATAGGCAGATAAACTGGCTTAGTTAAGGATATAAAAGTCCGAAAATAAGGAGTGATTTTATATTCGCCCTCGGCGAATATATATTCATCGGCGGCGAACATGTATTCGCTGGGGGTGAATATATATTTGTCGGGGGCGAATAATTTTTATCTGCCATGCTCTCCGGTTTTTGTAAACAGGTTTACAAAGATTCTGTCGTATTCTCTCTGAATAAATCCTCGGATTTTATAGAGGGAACATCTGTTATCTCCGGATTTTCTCCTTATCTTTGTTCAGAAATTAAAAAGAAAGAAATATGGATTCAATCAGGCATATATTCCGTATCGGTCATGGTCCGTCGAGTAGCCATACGATGGGACCGATGCGCGCCGCCGAGATGTTTCTGAAGAAAAATCCTTCGGCAGCAAGGTTTGAAGTAACTTTATACGGTAGTCTGGCAGCTACCGGAAAAGGTCACATGACGGATGCCGCCATTTTAGGTGTGCTTTCGCCGGTGACTAAGACTGATATCATTTGGAAGCCCAAAGAATTTCTGGCTTTTCATCCGAACGGTATGTTGTTCGAAGCCTTTGATGCCAACGGAAACAAGCAGGATTCGTGGACGATTTACAGCATTGGCGGTGGTACGCTGGCCAATGAAACGTATAATGAAAAGACGGATACGGAGGTGTATCCGATGCACAATATCCGTGATATTCAGGCTTGGTGTGAGAAAAGCGGGTATTCGTATTGGGAATATGTAGAGCAATGCGAAGGCTCCGGTATCTGGGATTATTTGGCTGAAGTATGGGAAGTGATGCAAGAAGCCGTTCGTCGTGGTCTGGAAGCCGAAGGTATTTTGCCCGGAGGTCTGGGAATCCGCCGGAAAGCTTCTGATTATATGATCCGTGCCCGTGGCTATGGAAGTAGTATCAAAAGTAGGGGATTGGTATATGCCTATGCATTGGCTGTCTCTGAAGAAAACGCTTGTGGTGGAAAAATCGTAACAGCTCCGACCTGTGGTTCGTGTGGAGTCATGCCGGCAGTATTATATCATCTGAAAGAAACACGTGAGTTTCGCGATTCGCGTATTCTGCGAGCTTTGGCAACGGCCGGTTTGTTTGGAAATGTTGTCAAGACCAATGCTTCCATTTCCGGTGCCGAAGTAGGTTGTCAAGGCGAAGTTGGAGTTGCGTGTGCCATGGCTGCGGCAGCAGCCAGCCAGTTGTTTGGTGGAACACCTGCCCAGATTGAATATGCGGCCGAAATGGGATTGGAACATCACTTGGGACTAACGTGTGATCCGGTATGCGGTTTGGTGCAGATTCCTTGTATCGAACGGAATGCGTTTGCAGCAGCCCGTGCTTTGGATGCCAATACCTTCTCGAACTTCTCGGATGGAAGACACCGGGTAAGCTTCGATCAGGTAGTAGAAGTCATGCGGCAAACCGGTAACGACCTGCCCAGCTTGTACAAAGAAACGGCCGAAGGTGGTTTGGCTATCAAATACGACGCTCATCAATAATAATAACAATAAATATGAACAAATTAATTCTGAAGACCTCTGTGTTATCTCTTTCTGCTCTTTTCCTGGCTGCTTGCGGGCAGACAAAGAAAGAGCAACCCGCCGAAGAAGTATTAGCTAAAAGCGGGAATCCGGTGTTTGAAGGCTGGTATGCCGATCCGGAAGGAATCGTTTATGGTGATACGTATTGGATTTACCCGACGTATAGCGACCGGTATGAGTTGCAAACACATTTCGATTGCTTCTCTTCCAAAGATTTGGTTAATTGGACCAAACATGAATCTATTCTGGATACAACGGAAGTGAAGTGGGCCAAGCGGGCGATGTGGGCACCGGCTGTTATCAGTAAAGACGGGAAATATTATCTTTTCTTCGGGGCAAATGATGTGCATGAAGGCGAAGTAGGCGGTATTGGTGTTGCCGTTGCCGATCGTCCTGAAGGACCCTATAAGGATTTGCTGGGAAAACCGTTGATCAATGAGATTGTAAACGGAGCACAACCTATCGACCAGTTTGTCTTCCAGGATAACGGAACTTATTATATGTACTACGGAGGCTGGCGTCATTGCAACCTGGTAAAACTGAAAGATGATTTTACCGGTCTTGAACCTTTCGAGGATGGAGAAATCTATAAGGAAGTAACGCCCGAAGGATACGTGGAAGGTCCGTTTATGTTTAAGAAGAATGGCAAGTACTACTTCATGTGGAGTGAAGGAGGCTGGACGGGTCCGGATTATTCGGTAGCGTATGCGATTGCTGATTCTCCGTTCGGACCATTCGAACGCTTGGGTAAAATCTTGCAGCAAGATCCCGAAGTTGCTACCGGAGCCGGTCATCATTCGGTGATTCAGGTGCCGGGAACGGAAGAATATTATATTGTTTATCACCGTCGCCCGTTGGGAGATAAGGAAGGAAATCATCGTGTGACTTGTATCGATCGGATGACGTTCGATGAACAAGGACATATCAATCCGGTGAAAATAACTTTCGAGGGCGTAGAAGCACGGCCTATTCGTTAATCAGAATAAACCATTTATTATGGTAAGGATTTATACGCGAGGTGGCGATAAAGGGAAGACCGGTATTCATGGTGGCGAGCGGGTTGATAAGGATGATATCCGGATCGAAGCGAACGGCACGCTGGATGAATTGAATGCCTTGTTGGGAATTGTCCGGACTTTCCTTCCTGCTGATCATGAATGGCAGAAACTGCTGGGACATATTCAGCGGGAAATGATGGTTGTTATGTCGCATGTAGCAACGCCTTCTGCCTTGCGTATGAAGAATCCGAATCCACTTCCGGAAGGATTGGCTGCTTATTGCGAGGAACAGATAGACTATCTGACTGCCCAGATGAAGGAGACTTCGTACTTTGTCCTGCCGGGAGGAACACCCGTTGCGGCTCATTTGCAATGGGCTCGTACCGTAGCCCGGCGTGCAGAACGCCGTCTGTGGACGTTGAATAAACAGGATGAAGTTCCGCCTTGTCTGTTGCAATTCATCAATCGCCTGTCGGATCTGTTGTTTGTGATGGCACGCTATGAAATGTTCAGTCAGGGAGAAGCTGAAGAAAGATGGAAAGACTTTCTTTACAAAAGACGTAAGTAAACTGGAATAACAGAACAAATTGAAAGGCAAAAGCGGGGGAGATTAGAAATATTTTCTCTACTTTTGCCTTTGTAATGTATAAATATAACTTGAAATGAAGAACACTCCGATAGATTATCAGGTAGCACAGGAAGTCATCGATAGCTACCATTTGCCAGATTTCGGTAAAGCCACCATCCGCGAAGTCGTGGCTATCTCCAACGAATTGGAAGAACGGACAGGACAAGAGTTTGTCCATATGGAAATGGGTGTACCGGGTTTGAAGCCGGCACAAGTAGGCGTGGATGCCGAAATCAAGGCCTTGCAAGCAGGTATTGCTTCGATTTATCCCAATATTAACGGATTGCCCGAACTGAAAGAGCAGGCTTCCCGTTTTATCAAAGCCTTCATCAATGTGGATGTATCTCCGGAAGGATGCGTGCCGGTAACAGGCTCGATGCAGGGAACGTATGCCTCTTTTCTTACTTGCGGGCAATGTAATCCCGAAGAGAAAGATACCATTCTCTTTATAGATCCGGGTTTTCCGGTACAGAAGCAGCAGATTACGGTGATGGGATATAAGTATGCTTCCTTTGATGTCTATGATTATCGCGGAGAAAAGTTGCGTGATATATTGGAATCCTTCCTGAGCAAAGGAAATATTGCGGCTCTTATTTATTCCAATCCCAACAATCCGGCTTGGTTCTGTCTGACTGATGATGAATTGAAGATTATTGCCGAAATGGCCACTAAGTATGATGTCATTGTCATAGAAGACTTGGCTTACTTTGCCATGGATTTCCGCAAGAACTTGGGTACGCCGTTTGAACCACCTTACCAGCCGACGATTGCCCGTTATACCGATTATTATATTCTTCAGATATCCGGCTCGAAAGCCTTTAGTTATGCCGGACAACGTATCGGTGTGACAGCTATTTCCGATAAATTATATCATCGGGCTTATCCGGGATTCAAGCAGCGTTATGGCGGTGGAACCTTTGGTACGGTTTATATTCATCGGGTATTGTATGCGCTTTCTTCAGGAACAAGTCATTCTGCTCAGTATGCTTTGGCTGCTATGTTCAAGGCGGCAGCAGACGGTACGTTTGATTTTGTCTCTGAAATAAAGGAATATGGCCGTCGTGCTGCACGCATCAAGAAGATATTTACCGATCATGGTTTCAAGATTGTCTATGACCATGATTTGGATCAGCCGATAGCCGATGGCTTTTACTTTACCATTGCTTATCCGGGTATGACTGGTTCGGAACTGATGAAGGAATTGATGTATTATGGAGTCAGTGCTATTTCACTCGGAACAACCGGTAGCCGTCAGGAAGGTTTGCGGGCTTGTGTCTCTTTCATCAAAGATCATCAGTATGATTTATTGGACGAACGTTTGAAGATCTTTGAAGAGAATCATCCGCTGGCAGGGAAGAATGAAGGATGAATGTCAGTGAAATTCATCAGGTGTTGTAACCAATAAAAGCAAAGAGAGTAATCAGCGGAATGATTACTCTCTTTGCTTTTATTATAATTTCTCTATTTCTTTCAGCCAAAGAGTAGCGGCGGCATCGCTAGGCATGCGCCAATCTCCACGAGGGGAAAGACTGATACTTCCTACTTTCGGGCCGTCGGGCAGACAACTACGCTTAAACTGCTGCTGGAAGAAACGGCGGAAGAATGTATATAACCATTTCTTTATTGTTTCGTCCGAATAAGCTCCGCGGAATGCTTCTTGAGCCAGGTAGTAAATCTTGGCAGGCGTTGCGCCAAAACGGATGAAATGATAGAGGAAGAAATCATGCAATTCATAAGGTCCTACCAAATCTTCTGTTTTCTGCTTGATATTTCCCTGTTCGTCTGCCGGAATCAGTTCTGGGCTGATGGGCGTATCCAAGATGTCGAGTAATGTTTCTTTAGAATCTTCATCAACCCGGTTGTGTGCTACCCATTCAACCAAGTATTTTACTAATGTCTTCGGGATACTTCCGTTAACACCATACATCGACATGTGATCACCATTATAGGTAGCCCAGCCTAAGGCCAGCTCCGATAAATCGCCCGTACCGATTACCAGACCGTTTTCCTTATTCGCTACGTCCATCAGAATTTGTGTACGTTCGCGGGCCTGACTGTTTTCATACGTAACATCATGTAGATTGGCATCGTGGTGAATATCCTGGAAGTGCTGCATACAAGCTTCTTTGATGGATATTTCCCGGAAAGTAACGCCTAATGAATGAATCAGACTGACAGCATTACGATAGGTTCGTCCTGTGGTACCGAATCCGGGCATGGTAATTCCAATGATGCGGTTACGCGGAATCTTAAGTAAGTCGAACGTCATAACGGTTACCAAAAGAGCCAGTGTCGAATCCAGTCCACCGGAAATACCGACAACCGCCGTCTTGGCATGCGCATGTACGATTCGTTTAGCCAGACCGGCTGTTTGTATCTGGAAAATTTCTTCACAGCGTTCGCGTAAAGCGGCCCCTTCAGGAGTGAACGGATGCGGATCAATGGTTCTGGATAACATGTTGGCTGTCTCTTTCCGGTATTCCGGCAATATGAATTCCAGTTCAAATCCCCGATCCGTATCTTTGGCTAAACAACCTTCCGAGAAAGAGGTAGATACGAGACGGTCGTGATACAAATATTCGACGTCGATGTCAGAGATGATTAATTGCTCATCCAATGAGAATCGTTTGGATTCAGCCAGAATAACTCCGTTTTCTGCAATTAAAGCACTACCCGAGAAAACCAAGTCGGTTGTCGATTCGCCGAAACCACTTGATGCATACACATAACCACAGATACAACGCGCTGATTGCTGGGCTACGAGTTGTTTACGATAGGCATGTTTGCCGATCAATTCGTTGCTGGCTGACAGATTCACTATGATATTGGCTCCCAACATTGCCAATTCGGAACTGGGAGGAACAGGCATCCACAAGTCTTCACAGATTTCTACGCCGACAGCTACATCATTTGCAATGATGATCATTTGCTTTTGCAGCGGATAGAAATGATCGCCGATCTCAACAAAATCATTATCCAGGTCATTCGCCGAAGTAAACCAACGTTTCTCTTGAAACTCTTTGTAGTTCGGCAGATAGGTTTTTGGCACAACTCCGAGGATTTTACCTTCCTGTATGGCAATGGCCGCATTGATCAGCTTGTTGTCTGTCCGTAACGGAGCGCCGACAAATGCCAAAAGAGGCAAGTCTGCCGTATTTTCGGCTAACTGGAGTAAGGCATTTTCTGCACTGTTCAACAGAAGATCTTGTTGGAACAAGTCCAGGCAAGTATAACCTGTGACCGATAATTCCGGGAAGACGATGATTTGTACGCCTTTATCGGCAGCCTTACGCATCATCTTCTCCATTTGTGTGATATTATAGATGCAATCAGCCACTTGTATATTAGGAACAGCTGCTGCAACCTTTACAAATCCGTAATTCATCCTATAATTGTATTAAAGTAGAACACAAAAGTACTGTTTTTTCTGGTTATCTTTGCAATGATTATTTTACATATTCTACTTTTATAAGCACAGTTTGGTGGTAACAGAAGCTATTCATCGGATAAGTAGAAAATCGAAGAGTTTTTTAAGTGACAGACTTTCTCTTAAATACTGTTCAGCAAGTGGATTATTAATTAAATGAAAAGATAAATATGGAGATGAAAGAACAATTGGCATATCCTAAAGAGCGGATCCGTTATGCGGTTCTGTCGTTTTTTCTGGCACAAGGATTATGCTTTTCGAGTTGGGCAAGCCGGATTCCGGATGTGAAGGCGATGTTTGATGTGTATGATGTATTTTATTGGGGATTGGTTTTGTTCCTGATACCGGTGGGAAAGTTTGTAGCTATTCCTTTGGCAGGATTTCTGGTTTCCCGATTAGGTAGTCGGATTATGGTGCAGGCAAGTGTGTTTGGATATGCGTTGTCTTTGTTCTTGATAGGAGCTGTTTCCTCGATTTATGCGTTGGGAGCTTGTCTTTTCTTCTTTGGTGTATTTTGGAATATGTGCGATATATCCTTGAATACACAAGGTATAGTTATCGAACGTCTGTTTGGGCGGACAATTATGGCTTCCTTCCATGGCGGTTGGAGTTTGGCTGCTTGTCTGGGAGCCGTTATCGGATTCTTTATGATTATGGCAGGTGTTCCTCCTTTTATCCATTTCTCTGTTTCTGCCTTGTTAATCCTATTGATTATCCTTTGTGGCAGACGTTATTTGCAGGATGATCGGGTTCGTCAGTTTGAAGAAGTGGAAGTTAAGGAAGAAAAGGGGCAGAAAGAAACTCCCGCTTTATTAAGCTTTATCCGCAAACCGGAATTGATCCTGATTCAATTCGGTTTGGCTGGTTTGTTCGGATTAATAGTTGAAAGTGCGATGTTCGACTGGAGTGGCCTTTACTTTGAATCCGTATTGCAAGTCCCTAAATCACTTCAAATCGGATTCTTGGTATTTATGGTGATGATGACTGTCGGACGTTTCTTGGCAAATTGGGCGTATGGTCGCTTGGGCAAGCAGCGAGTCTTGCAATTAGCCGGAGCCTTTATATTCATTGGTTTCTTTGTATCGGCATTATTAGGCGGTGTATTCGACAATATGATTCTGAAAGTAGTTGTCAATTCATTGGGCTTTATGTTGGTTGGATTAGGCATTTCCTGTGTTGTGCCTACTATTTATAGTTTGGTAGGAGCGAAGTCTCATACTCCGGTTGGAATAGCTTTGACTATTCTGTCCAGCATTAGTTTTGTTGGATCTCTTGTCGCTCCGGTGTTAATTGGTGCTATTTCCAAAGCTTTTGATTTGGAATATGCTTATTTGGTTGTTGGTGTGTTAGGACTTTGTCTCTTCCTGATGACTACTTATTGTAAGGCTTTCCGTGAGAAATAAGAGAAGTCCTCGGATATTCATATAAATAGTTAGCCCCATAATTGTAGTCGCTTGGGCAAAGCAGACTGCTTTTATGGGGCTTATTATATATTTTATATTGGAGTTAAGATTTGGCTGTTCTGAGTGTCTTTGCCAAGGTAAATTTCCGGTTCAATGCCCGTAGTGTACAGATCAAAGAACCTAAAGAGCCTATTACAAATACAAGTCCGGTTGAAATCAGAATATTACCCAGGCCGACCAGCGGAGAAACCAGTCCACCAAAAGCAAAACCTAATGCACCCAGCAGGGCAGAAGCAATACCGGCATTTGCCCGCGCACAATCCATTGCCAAAGCATTAGAGGCAGTAAAGGTCAAACCTAACATAAGCAACAGGGCAATAAGTAAAGTTTCGTATACCCAAAAACTGCAGTCTGAATAAAAGGCGATGAGTAAACACAGAGAAGCCAGTAGCATGCCTGCGCTTCCGGTGTACAAGGCTTGTTCAGGATGCTTAAATTTGGCGGCCGAAGCGGCTGCAATACCAATTGCTACAGCATTGATCCCAAAACAGATACTGAACATCAAAGGTGAAAAGCCATAGTGCTGTTGCATGATGAATGGGGCAGAAGATATATTGGCGAACAGGACACTTTGGGCAAATCCGTTTTGCAGGATGTAGCCGACATAACTACGATTGTGTAGAACTGTAATTAATCCGTGGTAAACATCAACCCACTTTGTCTTTCCCCGTTGTGCCGCTGGTAAGGTATCATTAAAATGGATACTTCCGCTGAGCAGCAGGATGCCGATCAGGAACAAAACCCAGAAGATTCCCTGCCAACCGGTTATATCTGCCATTGTGCCGCCTACGATAGGAGCAGCAACCGGGGCTATTCCGTTGATGGCACCGATGATAGCCAGCATTTTGGCCAATTCTTTTCCACTGTATTTATCGGCAGCGATTGAACGGGAGATGACGATGCCTCCGGCTCCGGCCATTCCCTGAATAAGTCTCCAGCCAACAAACTGCATGATGTTTTGAGAATAAATGCAGCCGATTGTCGATAGAAGAAATAAACTCAATGCGCTGATAAGCGGTAGTCGTCTGCCGTATTTATCGCTTAGCGGACCGAACAGTACCTGTCCGACAGCCAGTCCGATCATACTGGTTGTCAAACCGAGTTGGATAAACGATGAAGTCGTATTAAAAAAGTGGGACATGGCCGGCAATGTCGGTAAATACATATCTGTCACGAAAGGACCGAAGGCCGTAAGCATTCCCAGAAAAACAAGGAGAAATAATTTTGAATTCTTTTTTGCCATTGTTCATTTTTATTTTGCCGCAAAATTAGAAAATTTGATAAGGTCTTTTTATTTCTTTTATTCTACAAAAGTTTTCATAATCGGAATAAAATACTTCCAGAAGTGGTTGAAATGAATTATTTTTGTTTCATAAAATTCCCTGTGCGATGGAACTATCAAAACTGGCTTCAATTTCTTCCATTCATTATGAAGAGACAGACCTGGCGTTTCTCAGGCCTTTGCCGCAGATGCTTTCGTGTGGCATCCAATTGATTTGTATCCGGGGTGAAGCCTTGGTATCGACAGGCGCGCAGCGTTTCTCCTTGAAACCGATGTCCGAGCTGATATTCTGGAGCGGAAGTATCATGCAATTATTAGAATCGTCAGACGATTTCAAAGTCCGTCTCCTGCTGTATCCGCAATCGTTATTCCTGAAAGTGGCGGTCACGCTGGATACGACCTATTTTAATTACATCCGTGAGTTCCCGTATTTTGAGCATGGAAAAGACGGACGTCTGGAAAGTTGGAACTCTGTGAATTTGTGGATGGACATGGCAAAGATGCTGTTTGCAGAAAATCCGGGCTCCTTTACGGAACGATTGTCTGAAAACTATCTGCAAAGTATGCTGATGTAGATCTTTTCCTCCATTCCGGAGCAGTATGTTTCAGCCACCGAATCCTATACAAGGAAACAAGTACTTTTTCACCGGTTCATGCATCTGATACACGAATATGCCCTCAAGGAACACCAGGTTTCCTTTTATGCGGAAAAGCTTTGCATATCGCCCCGTTATTTATGTGCGATCACAGCCACGTATTCGCAAGGGAAAACTCCCAAACAATTAATTGACGAGCAGTTATCTGCCGAAGTAATGGTGCAGCTAAATAACCTGGATTTATCGCTGTCTGAAATAGCCAGTATATGCAGTTTCCCTGATTCTTCCTATTTAAGCCGCTTTTTCAAGAAAATAATGGGTATATCGCCCAATGAATACCGGCTGAAAAGAATTTCCGGAAGTGAACTTTGAGCAGACATTTGTATTTATGAAAAGTAAAGAATTGTTTTATTCTCTCGATTATTATTTCTATTTTTGCAAGTCATTAAGGCGTGAGTTATTGTTTTTAGGTATATAAGGTAACTCATTCAGGAAAGAGAATATAGAAAAACTTAAATAACGATGAACATATCTTACAACTGGCTGAAAGAATATCTTGATTTCGATTTACAGCCTGAAGAAGTAGCAGATGCCCTGACTTCCATTGGTCTGGAAACGGGCGGTATTGAAGAAGTGCAGACCATCAAAGGTGGCTTGGAAGGACTGGTAATCGGCGAAGTACTTACCTGTGAGGCTCATCCCAATTCAGATCATTTACATGTGACAACAGTTAATGTGGGTAGCGGTGAACCGTTACAGATCGTTTGTGGTGCGCCGAATGTTGCTGCCGGTCAGAAAGTCGTAGTAGCCGTTAATGGAACCAAGTTATACGATGGTGATAAGGAATTTACCATTAAGCGGTCTAAACTGCGTGGTGTAGAGTCGAATGGTATGATCTGTGCAGAAGACGAAATAGGCGTTGGTACCGATCATTCGGGCATTATTGTATTGCCGGCTGATGCCGTTGTAGGAACTCCTGCTAAAGAATACTATAATATAAAGAGCGATTATGTATTGGAAGTGGACATTACACCGAACCGTGTGGATGCTACTTCTCATTTCGGTGTTGCTCGTGACTTGGCTGCTTATCTGAAGCAAAACGGAAAGCCGTCTGTATTGAAACGTCCTTCTGTGGATGCTTTCCAGATTGACGACCAAACTCCGGCCATTCAGGTAGAAGTAGTGAATACAGAAGCTTGCTTGCGTTATTCAGGTGTAACGATAAAAGGTGTGACCGTTAAAGAAAGTCCGGAATGGTTGCAAAACAAACTGCGTACAATTGGTCTGCGTCCAATCAATAACGTAGTGGATATAACGAATTATATCTTGCATGGCATGGGACAACCGTTGCATTCATTTGATGCAGGTAAAATAAAAGGTGGTAAAGTTATCGTTAAGTCTGCCGAAGAAGGACAGAAGTTTGTTACCCTTGACGGTGTAGAACGCACTTTGACAGCTCGCGATCTGATGATTTGTAACGCCGAAGAGCCTATGTGTATTGCCGGTGTATTCGGCGGTTTGGAATCAGGTGTTACTGAGAATACAACAGATGTATTCTTGGAATCAGCTACTTTCCATCCTACATGGATTCGTAAGAGTGCACGCCGTTTCGGTTTGAATACTGATGCTTCTTTCCGTTATGAACGTGGTTTGGATCCGAATGTAACGGTTTATATCTTGAAATATGCGGCTTTGCTGGTAAAAGAACTGGCTGGCGGAACCATTACAGGCGGTATTCAGGATATTTATCCGACAGTATTTAATCCGTATCAGGTAAATATTACTTATGATAAGATTAACTCTCTGACAGGAAAGGTTATTCCGGTAGAAACTGTGAAGAGTATTCTGGAGAGTCTGGAAATGAAGATTACGAACGAAACAGCCGAAGGTTTAAGCCTGGAAGTTCCGGTTTATCGTATCGATGTTCAGCGTGATGTGGATGTTATCGAAGATATTCTGCGTATTTATGGTTATAATAACATCGAGTTTAGCGATCATGTCAAATCAAATCTGAGCTATCAGACACCGACTGATCATAGCTATAAGATGCAGAACCTGATTTCTGAGCAATTGTGTGGTTGTGGTTTCAATGAAATCCTGAATAACTCATTGACTCGTTCGGCTTATTATGATAAATTGACTACGTATCCGGCTGATCATTGTGTGATGCTGATGAATCCGTTGAGTGCGGACTTGAACTGTATGCGTCAGACATTGTTGTTCGGTGGTTTGGAAAGCGTAGAACACAACATGAAGCGTAAGAATGGAAATATCCGCTTCTTTGAGTTCGGTAACTGTTACGATTATAATAAGGAAAACAAGAAAGAAGATCAGGCTTTGGGCGAATTCAGTGAAGATTACCGCTTGGGTTTGTGGTTGTGTGGTAACCGTGTTGAAAACAACTGGGCTCATCCGAACGAGAAGTCGTCTGTATATGAACTGAAAGCTTATGTAGAAAATATGCTGGTTCGCTTGGGCGTGAACCTGAAGAAGGTGATCTTCGGTAACCTGACAAATGATATTTATGACGCTGCTTTGAGTATCACGACGCAATCCGGCAAGCAACTGGGAACAATGGGTATCGTTAGCCATAAGATTTGCAAGGCAATGGATATTGATACCGAAGTTTACTTTGCCGAATTTTCTTGGAACGCGTTGATGAAGGAAACGAAGAAGAACAAAGTAACTTATACGGACTTGTCGAAGTTCCCGGCTGTTAAGCGTGACTTGGCTTTGCTGTTGGATAAGGCTGTCCAGTTTGCCGAAATCCAGAAGATTGCACAGGAAAGCGAACGTAAGCTGTTGAAGGAAGTAATCTTGTTTGATGTTTATGAAGGAAAGAATCTGCCGGCAGGCAAGAAATCGTATGCGGTTAGCTTCTATTTGCAGGATGAAACAAAGACATTGAACGATAAGCAGATTGATGCCATCATGAAGAAGATCCAGACAAACCTGGAACAGAAGCTGGGTGCACAGCTGCGATAAGGGGATGAAATAAGGACTATATTAAAAATAATAATAAAACAATAACATAGTATGGGAAGAGCGTTTGAGTTCCGTAAAGCAAGAAAGTTTAAACGTTGGGGCAATATGGCCCGTGTATTTACAAAACTGGGTAAGGAAATCACCATTTGTGCTAAACAAGGTGGTCCGGAACCAGAAAACAATCCGCGTTTGCGTGTCTTGATGCAGACGGCCAAGAAGGAAAACATGCCGAAGGAAAACGTGGAAAGAGCTATCAAGCGTGCTGTATCAAAAGACTTCACTGATTATAAGGAAATGAATTACGAAGGTTACGGTCCTTTTGGTATTGCCATCTTCGTAGAAACAGCTACAGATAATACAACACGTACGGTAGCCAATGTACGTAGTTACTTCAACAAATGTGGCGGTTCGTTAGGTACAACAGGTAGCTTGGAATTTTTGTTCACGCACAAGTGTGTATTCCATATCGTGAAACCGGAAAATGTTTCTTTGGATGATTTGGAACTGGAATTGATCGACTTTGGTGTGGATGAACTGGATGTAGACGACGAAAGCAACGAAGTTGTTCTGTACGGTGAATTTGCCCAGAATGCAGCTATCCAGAAGTATTTGGAAGAAAACGGATATGAAATCACAAGTAGTGAGTTCGTCCGTATTCCGAATGATTTGAAGGAAGTAACTCCGGAACAGCGCGAGACGATCGAAAAGCTGATCGAAAAGCTGGAAGAAGACGACGATGTACAGAATGTTTTCCATAACATGAAGGAAGACGACAGCGAGGAAGAATAAAAGAATATACTTTATCTCGAGGAAAAGCCAAAGGCGGTATTTTAATTGCCTTTGGCTTTTTTTTGCCCGAAAAGACGCGTTTTTGCCTGTGTTCGTCTTGCAATAATTCGATTTTGTACGATTTTGATTCATTGCAAGCTAAAATAAGTGTTCGTCAGAAAAATAAATATCATTGTTTATTTCAATGATTGAAATTGATAATATTAACTTTTATTGCATTAAACAATGAATGTAAATCATAAGAAATACATTTTTTGTATACAAAAATGGATGATGTATATAAAAAATAAATCTATTGTAAATAAGGGCCGGAATCCTTGCAGTTTAGAAGAATAAAAAATACCTTTGGGGCATACAAATTACTAAAATAGGAACGGATATGAAACAGATCAAGCCTGCCAGCATCGCACGCATACATACGCATGAGTGTTTTACGTTTTTGATGGATGTATTGAATTTTCTTCAGCTCATCCCGGAAGAAGGGAAGACGGATAAATTGTTGCAGGCCATCAATCAATTGGACGAAACATTCCAGGCGTTCGACGATGCCATACACGTAGATGCCGGCCTTTCCGGGACTCTGCTGGCCCGTGAAGCGGATGCCGCTTGCTTGAAATCCTGGCGGAACTTACGTGCGTTTGTCGAGGTTTTGACAGAACATCCGGACCCGGAGATAAAAGCAGCCGCCCAAAAAGCCCGGTATATCATCCGCGAGCGAAAAGATGCCGCGCAGGTGAGCCGCGCGGAGCGAAACGTGATTTGCACCATTATCGCCCATAATTTGCGGGAAATGCCGGAAGAATCTATCCAAATGATGGGCTTGGAGGGCTGGCTGGCCGATCTGGAAAAGAAAATCCGCCTTTTTGAGGAGGCCGACCAGCTGCGTATCACCCAAAACACGCAATGGGTGCCCAATGAGGTGCAACTGACACGCCAAAGGGCTATCCGGGCCTATCGGGACTTGGCGTTGCTGGTCAATGCGCTGGCGATGACCTCGACAGAGCCCCTGTATGATACTTTTATCGATCAATTGAACACGAAGGTGGATGAGGTAACCACCTTGTTGAAATTGCGGAGCACGCTGCGGCAGAAATCGGAAGAAAAAACGGCGGAAGATACCTCCTCCGAAATATCTCCCGCCGCAAATGCCGCATCCGGTTCTTGATTTCCTCCGGATGGCATCTCTTTAGATATGTTTCTTCAGTGTAAACAGGAAGCTGATGCCTTTCCCTTTCTGGCTCTTGGCCGAAATCTGTCCTTTGTGGAAAAGGACGGCATTCTTTACGATCGAAAGGCCTAATCCGGTTCCTCCCAGTTTGCGGCTACGTCCCTTATCAACCCGGTAGAAACGCTCGAAGATACGGTTGATATGCTCCTCTTCTACTCCGATACCGTTGTCCGAGAAGTTGAAATAATAGAATTTCTCGTCTTCTTTATAACAAGTCAGGTTGATTGTAATGTTTTCTCCCGCATAAGCGATGGAGTTGTCGAACAGATTCCGGAAGATGGAGTAAAGCAAAGAATGATTTCCGTGGATGACCGCGTTGGGCGGCAAAGAGATTTGGGTGGAGATATGTTTCTCTTCCATCTTTTGGGTGCATTCATGCTCGATTTCCTGTACCAGCTGATTGATATTGATATCGGTCAGATCGAACATGGATCCGGCTTCATCCATCCGGTTCAAGACGGAAATGTCCTGCAACAGCACCGTCAGTCGGGTACTTTGCGAATAACAGCGTTCGATAAAGAATTTCTGTTTGTCTGCCGGCAGATCCGGGTTGTTGATGATTGTTTCCAAATATCCTTGGATACTGCTGACCGGAGTCTTCAGTTCGTGGGCGATATTCTGCGTCAGTTGTCTTTTCATCCGGCTTTCTTCCTCCTGACGGGAAATATCGTTGATCGAGATTTCGTAACTGTTGTTGAGGAACATCATACATTCAACCAGAAAGATCTTCCCGCCTTTATCGATGGTGATCGTCTCACGCAAGACACGTTTATGGGCCAACCCTTTATGTTCTTCCAGGAAGTTCCGGATAGGAGCAAGCTCTTCCAGGTCCAATACTTCTTCGGCGGCGTGGATAGGCGTGTCGGAAATCAGATTGGCAAACTGAATATAAAGTATGTTCGACAGGATTTCCTGTCCGTCGTCGGTGAACATGGCAAAGCCTTCCCGTGAATATTGGAAATGTTTGATGATCTTTTCCCGTTCGACCGCCAAATCGTTTTTCGCTTTCTGCTGTTTATGATATAGGGTAATAATTAACTTCGAGATATCACCCAGTTCGTCGTTGGGGAAGATATAATCCTCGTCATCTTGTTTTACATCCCGGATGTTCCGGGCAAAGTCTCTTAATTTGGAGATCGTTTGTCCGATACTCAAGGTAAATTTAGACAACACGAAGAGGAATATCACGACCATCAGTCCCATGAAATAGATGAAATCCTTGTTGATGGCCAATACGCCTTTCACATACGGATCGTATGGGATAGCCGTCCGATAGACATAATTGTTGATGTTGGAAGCCGAGTAGAAGTAACGCTTTCCGGTAGTCCGTGATTTCCGGATGGCAAAACTCTTTTTGGTCAGTCGAGCGTTATGCACTTCACTTCGGTCGTTATGATTTTCGAAGATATCGTTTCCACTGTTGTCGAACAAGACGTCTCCTTCCGGGTTGATCACCGTCACACGGATATCTTTCTGCGGGATTTCGTCGAGAAACGCATGAATGATGCTATCGATCCGGTGCGTTTTCTCATGCTGGATGCGATAATGAATCTGATGATTGTATGTCTTTAAGACGGTATCCAGCTTTTCTTGGGCAAATTCGGTTTCCCGCTGATATTGAAAGATCAGTACACAACCCGTAAAACCAAGAAAGATAAAGAAGATAGACCAGAACAATCGTTGGCTGAATGGAATCCGATTGTTGGTTATAATTTTTTCTGTTTTATTTTCCATTCACGTTCCTTTCATATAATAGTTGTCAGTATTCCTGTTTTTAGCCTTCAAAACAGTAACCGAACCCCAGGCGTGTTACGATATTTTTCCCGTATTCACCGATTTTCTTACGCAAGCGGGTAATGTTGACGTCGATGGTCCGGTCAAGAACATAGACTTCGTCTTTCCACACGCGCGAGAGGATTTCCTCGCGGGAGAACACATGATTGATATTCTCGAGCAGCAGTTTCAGAATTTCAAATTCCTTTTTGGTCAGTGCCACTTCTTCGCCATTGATTGTCGCTTTGATGCGCTGCGTGTCCAGCTTCAGGGTGTTGTATGTCAGGATATTTTCATTGACAGGCTTCTTTTCTTCCAGACTTCTTCTCAACACGGCTTTGACGCGGGCTTGCACCTGCTTGATGGAGAAAGGTTTGGAAATATAATCGTCGGCACCCAAGTTAAATCCTGTCAGCATATCGTTTTCGGTGTCTTTGGCTGTCAGGAATATAATTGGAATATGAGCTGTCTTTTCATTTTTCTTCAGCATGCTTGCCAGCTTGAAACCTGATATTTCTCCCATCATAACATCTAGCAGAAGCAAGTCATAATCGGTGAGATTCAAAGTAAGTGCTTCTTCCGCACTGTAAGCTGTATCTACTTCGTATCCTTCTGTTTCGAGGTTGAACTTCAAGATTTCGCACAAATCTTCTTCGTCATCAACGACCAGGATATGAGGATTTTGTTTTGTTGCCATAGTACTTTTATTATATTTTTCAATTCTATTGCAAAGGAACGATTGCTATGTTTCGGTTAAATGAAATCAATATTACAATCTTATTACAAAACATCGGATGGTTTTTCATCCTCAGCCTATAACCAGCTGAACCAACAGAAACAGATTGAGCAGACTGACGATTGTACCTAAAATTAGTAATATGATATTCGTTGACCGGCTGTTGGCAAATTCGCCCATTACCTTTTTACTGGATGTGAGGTAAACCTGCGTAAAGATAGTAATTGGTAATTGAATACTCAGTACCATTTGCGAAAGGATCAGTCCACGGAAAGGATCACCTACAACAAAGATCAGAAGGAGAGCCGGAAGGAAAGAACAAAGCACACCTATTTTCGAGTGTATATCTTTGTGGTGATAAGCTTCTCCGAAGATACCGGCGAAGATGGAAGCTCCTGCAATACCCGAAGTAATCGTGGATGAAATACCCGCCATTAACAAGGCAACGGCAAAGATGACGCCGGCATTGTTCCCAACGAGCGGGAATAAGAGTTGTTGTGCCTGGTCCAGCTCGCTAACAGCTATTTTCTCCTGAAAGAAGGTTGAAGCCGCCAGAATAATCATTGCCGAATTAATACCCCAGCCGATTACCATTGATAACAGCGTATCATAGAATTCGTATTTGAGCTGCTTGTGTATGACGGTCTTGTCTTCCAAGTTCCATTTCCGGCTCTGTATGACTTCGGAATGCAGGAACAGGTTATGGGGCATCACGACGGCACCTAAAACACTCATCACGATCAGCAGGGAATGATCCGGAAACGAAGGCTTGATCCAACCTACGGCGGCTTCTTGCCAGTTAACATCCACCAATTCCAGCTCATACAGGAAGGAAAGTCCGATGATGGAAACGAACATGATGATCCAACGTTCTATTTTGCTGTAGGTATTGCTTAGCAACATAATCAGACACGCCAGTGTTACAATAACAGCTCCGGCTTTGATAGGAATACTGAATAACATCTTCAAGGCAATGGCGCCACCTAATATCTCGGCAAGTGAAGTGGAAATACTTGCCATCATGGCAGAAATCAATATCGGCAGGCTGAGTTTTTTAGGTAAATATTGGGTTGTCGCTTCAGAGAGGCATAGTCCGGTCACGATTCCCAGGTGGGCAACGTTATGCTGGATAATGATCAGCATGATGGACGAGAAGGTAACGACCCAAAGTAAAGCATAGCCAAACTCAGATCCGGCAGCCAGATTGGTGGCCCAATTACCCGGATCAATGAATCCGACGGTGACAAGCAGTCCGGGTCCGATGTATTTCAATAATTCGAGTGCTCCGGAATGCGGATGATGGTTATGTTTCAGCTTTTCCAGTATATTCATTGTCTTCGCTTTTTAAGTTCAACAGTTTATTATTTCTCAATGCTTACAGATAATTCTATCAATAAATAACAGTTTATCTGCTCACTTTGTTTTTGTTGAGCTGATGAAGAATCTTTAATGGGCTGTATTTTCATAAATATACGGATCTTTTATCGAAGATACGAAGGCGTATTTAGGTAAAAGATCCGTATTTATACAAATTCTTCTTTGCTTATACTAAGTCAACAGAAGAATGCTCCAACCGATTAAAGAGAGAAGAGGAACGTGTTCATGGTCTTCAGATCGATTGTCCAAAGCTTCCCATTTAAGGGTTCGCCACAACCGGTAATCAGTTTGATGGCTTCGGAAGCTTCCACACAACCAACTACTCCGGGCAATACGCCCATCACACCTTTAGGCGGCGTTTCCATCTGATTGGTCTCTGCTTCCGGAAATAATTCCCGGTACGTTTTCCCTCCCGGCAGATTGAATACAGCCACTTGTCCGTCGAATTCCCGGATAGCTCCGTAAATATAAGGTATATGTAGCCGGGCCGAAACATCACTGATCAGATAACGGGTCGGGAAATTATCGCAACCGTCGATAACTAGGTCGTATGGGGAAATCAGTTCCTCTGCATTCTCGCCGGTTAAGCGACAAGGGAAAGTATCCACTACCAACTGACTGTTCAATGCCTGCAAACGACGGGCGGCACAAATCACCTTGGGCTGTCCGACTTCACTTTCAGTATAAAGGACCTGGCGTTGCAGATTCGATTCACTAACGACATCATCATCCACCAATCCGATTCTTCCAACTCCGGCAGCAGCCAAATAAAGAGCAATGGGCGAACCTAGTCCGCCCACACCGATAAGTAAAACTTTCGCTTTACCTAGTTTCATCTGACCTTCTTCACCAATCTCTGGCAAGATGATATGTCGGTTATACCGTTGTTGTAGCTGCATGTTCCTGGCAATTGACAGCATCGAACGACTGATCCCAGTCTTTCCAGACCGGTTCGATACCCAGATTCTTCAACGCGAGGGTTACTTCTTTGGCGGTACGTTCGTCACTTACGTGGAACTGTTCCAACGTTTGCGGATAAGAATAATAACCTCCCGGTTCTGTTTTACTTTCAGCACTCATCGTTGTTACGCCAAGGCGTGCCATATTGTCGCGGAAGCTGGCGCTTTCGCGGGTAGAATAGGAGATATCCACATCGTGATCGAAGATACGGGTTGCAAATGTCACCTGAGCCAATTCGCGGTCGCTCATGACAACATTCGGCTGAAATCCTCCGTTTTCCGACGGACGCATACGCGGAAAATTAAAACTGTACTTGGTTTTCCAATAATGCTTCTGCAGATAACGCAGATGATAAGCCATCATAGTCACGTCCGTACGCCATTCTTTCTCCAAGCCGATCAGCACACCCATACCAATACTATGTACGCCGGCTTGTCCCATACGGTCGAATCCATTGACACGCCATTCGAACTTAGACTTCATGCCGCGCGGATGATAAATATTATAATTTGCCTTGTGATAAGTCTCCTGGAAGCAAATCACGCCATTCATACCGTGATGCGTCAGTTCGCGATACTCTTCTGCCGAAAGAGGCATTACTTCAATCTTCAGGTTTGAGAAATAAGGCTTGGCCAGATCGAGAGCACGGGCGATATACGGAACGCCGGCCTTGGCCGGATTCTCGCCTGTTACCAAAAGCAGATTCTCGAATGGAGCCAGCTTCTTGATAGCCTTGTATTCGTTGACGATTTCTTCTTCCGTCAGGATCGTCCGTTTCATCGGATTACTGATGTGGAAACCGCAATAGACACATGAATTGGTACAAGAATTTGTGATGTACAAAGGTACGAACATCGACATCGTGTTACCGAAGCGTTCGCGGGTGTATTTGTAACTCAGCTGGGCCATTTGTTCGATATAAGGCTCGGCAGCCGGTGAGATTAATGCCATAAAATCCTGCACATCCAGATGGCTTTTGGATAAAGCCCGACGGACATCCGCGTCGGTCTTGGCATAAATGGCCGCCGTAGTTTCGTCCCAATCTATTTTTTCTAATTCTTCTGAGAACATATATTGAATTTCTTTATATTTCTGTTGATATATCTATGAATGACTTATCTACGAAGAGTGCGGCGACAGATTGTCGATGATCAATCGACCGTTGCACCCTCGCGTGAGCCGATTGTCGATGATCAATCGACCGTTGCACCCTTGCGTGGGCCGATTGTCGATGATCAAATAGCCGTTGCACCCTTACGTGAGCCGATTGTCGATGATCAAACAGCCGTTGCACCCTTGCGTGGGCCGATTGTCGATGATCAAACAGCCGTTGCAACCTCGCGTGGGCCGATTGTCGATGATCAATCGGCTCTCGCACCCTTGCATGAGCCGATTGTCGATGATCAATCAGCCGCTGCAACTTGCGTGAGCTCATTGACGACGATCAATCGGCTCTCGCAGCCTTGCAACGGCATTTCGACTGCATTCCATCTGCTTACGTCATCCTCGTTTTGCCTCTATTCCTTGTTGATCGATGAAAGATCTTTCGACAGTTTCATCGCGCAGAAATTCGGACCACACATCGTACAGTATTCGCCATCTTCGTGTTTGCCTTCTTGGAAATAAGCGAGTGCACGGTCCGGATCCAAGCTTAAATGGAACTGGTCGCGCCAGCGGAATTCGTAACGGGCCTTTGATAATGCATTATCACGGATCTGAGCTCCCGGATGACCTTTGGCCAAGTCGGCTGCATGTGCCGCGATCTTGTAGGTGATCACACCGGTACGTACATCTTCTTTATTGGGCAATCCCAAATGTTCCTTCGGCGTAACATAGCAGAGCATGGCTGTTCCCAACCAGCCGATTTGCGCCGCTCCGATAGCCGACGTGATGTGATCATATCCGGGTGCGATATCAGTCACTAACGGACCTAACGTATAGAAAGGAGCGTTGTGGCATTTCTCAATCTGACGCTGCATGTTTTCCTGAATCTTATGCAAAGGCACATGACCCGGTCCTTCGATAAAGGCTTGTACGTTCTTTTCCCAGGCACGTACAACCAGTTCGCCCATCGTATCTAGTTCGGCAAACTGTGCTTCGTCGTTGGCGTCATAAATAGAGCCGGGACGAAGTCCGTCGCCTAAGGAAACAGCTACATCATATTGGGCCAGAATATCGCAGATCTCATCGAAATGCTCGTAGAGGAAAGACTCCTGGTCGTGAATCAGGCACCATTTGCTCATGATACTGCCTCCACGACTGACGATACCACACAAGCGTTTGTCTGCCAGGTGCACATTATGACGGCGGATTCCGGCATGAATGGTGAAATAGTCAACGCCCTGTTCGCATTGCTCGATCAGTGTGTCCTTATAAATCTCCCAGGTCAAGTCTTCTACCTTACCATTGACTTTCTCCAAAGCCTGATAGATGGGCACTGTACCTACCGGAACCGGACAATTACGCACGATCCATTCGCGCGTCTCATGGATGTTTGCTCCTGTGGAAAGGTCCATCAACGTATCACCGCCCCATTTGCAACTCCATACAGCCTTTTCTACTTCTTCATCAATGGAAGAAGTGGTTGCCGAATTGCCGATGTTGGTATTGATCTTAACCAGGAAGTTCCGGCCGATGATCATCGGTTCACTTTCCGGATGATTGATATTGGCCGGTAAGACAGCCCGTCCGGCTGCGATCTCGTCGCGAACAAATTCAGGGGTAATATGTGTATCGATACCTAGCTCCTGACAGTTCATGTTCTCGCGGATGGCTACGTATTCCATTTCCGGAGTAACGATTCCCTGCTTGGCATAATACATCTGTGTACAGCATTTCCCTGCTTTGGCCCGGTAAGGCAAGGCAATATGTTCGAAGCGGAGATGATCGAGCGATTTGTCGTCTCGCCGCATTTTACCATATTCTGATGTGATAGACGGCAACTGTTCCACATCACCGCGGGCGGTAATCCATGATTCTCGCATACGAGGCAGACCTTTCTTTAGGTCAATCTGCATGGACGGATCACTGAATGGTCCGCTGGTATCATAGATGTAAACGGGAGTATTCGGTGTCATTACCTTTTCTCCGTTTACAATCTTAACGGTAGGCGTCAGATTTACTTTCTGCATTCCGACCCGGATGAAAGGGAAAAGCTTTCCGTTCATATAAGCTTTCTCCCGCTGTGCGTATGCTTTCTTATCGTTGTTCATACGTATGAGTTCTAAATAAATGAATACTGATTAACTGTTCAGGAAGGCAGTCAGTGGTGAAGAGGCAGATGCTTTCAAGGAAGAAGAAACACCGCCTAATCCGGCTTCATAAGCCTCTCGTCCGGCTTCTACGGCTGCCTTGAATGCCTGCGCCATGCGAACCGGATCACCGGCAACAGCAATGGCTGTATTTACCAATACGGCTGAAGCTCCTAATTCCATGGCTTCGGCAGCCTGACTCGGTGCGCCGATACCGGCATCCACTACGACCGGAATACCAGCCTGCTCAATGATGATTTGGATAAACTCGCGTGTCTGCAAACCTTTATTAGTTCCGATGGGAGCACCTAAAGGCATTACTGTGGCAGCTCCGGCTTCTTCCAACTGACGGCATAAGACCGGATCGGCCTGACAATACGGTAATACAACGAAGCCCAGCTTGACCAGCTGTTCGGTTGCTTTCAGTGTCTCAACCGTGTCTGGCAATAAATAACGCGGATCCGGATGGATTTCCAACTTCAGCCAATTCGTACCGAAGGCTTCGCGTGCCATCTGGGCAGCGAAAACCGCTTCTTCAGCATTACGAACTCCTGATGTATTGGGTAATAACTGAATATGTGGGTGCACGATGTGGTGCAGCATATCATCTTCTTTATCGTCTAAATCGATTCGTTTCATGGCAACCGTTACCATTTCGCTACCGGAAGCCAAGATTGCTTTTTCCATCAAATCGTTGGATTTGAATTTGCCTGTACCTAAGAACAAGCGGGAATTGAATTCTTTTCCCGCAATGACCAACTTCTCCATTGTCTTATATATTAATGTATATTATGATTGATTATTTTCTACAAATAAACTTATCCACCGCAAGCAGCTTTGATCACAACTACCTGGTCGTTTTCCTGTAAAATTGTCTCAGACCATTTTGTCCGCGGAATCATTTGGTTGTTGACGGCGACTGCTACGCCTTTGTCGGGCATTTGCAAGGTTTCTGCCAGTTGCTGGAGAGAAGCCTGACTGGACAATTCCATTTCTTTGTTGTTGACTTTGATAATCATCGGCTATTTGTTTTAATGATGAACAATCAACAAAGGAAGGTGCGTAGGCTATAAAAAGAGAGAAGTTACTTTTGACTCAGAGCTCATCAACAATCCCTACGGCAGTACGAACTGCATCAGGTGTGAGGGTATCATCTCAGCCCTTTTCTCTTAAAAGGGCACCCCTTTGTTTCTTATCTGTTGCGCAAAGAAATAGAAAATATTTCATATAAGCAAACCGTATCGGGTTTTGCTGTCAGAAAATAAAACATACTTAACGTTTATGTGGCTATTCGTTGGAATCGTTTTGGATTCTCGTTGGTTTTGATTCCGATTCTCGGGAGTTTTGTTTCTTCTATTCGGGGATTCGGGAAAAGATCGTTATTTTTGTCGGACGAATAAATCGGGAGATAGGAAAAGTGGATTTGCGGAAAATCATTCATATTGACATGGATGCCTTTTATGCGTCGATCGAACAACGGGATCATCCGGAATGGAAAGGAAAACCGTTGGCCGTTGGTCATGCCGAACAACGAGGCGTAGTGGCGGCAGCCAGTTACGAAGCCCGGAAGTTTGGTGTACGTTCGGCCATGGCTTCCCGGCGGGCTTTGAAATTATGTCCGCAGCTGATTTTCGTGCCTGGGCGTATGGAAGTCTATAAGGAAGTATCGGCACAGATCCATGAAATATTCCATCAATATACGGATTTGATAGAACCGATTTCACTCGATGAGGCATTTTTGGATGTAACCGATAATAAGAAGAATATACCTTTGGCAGTCGATATCGCGAAAGCCATCAAGCAGGAGATTCGCGAGCGGTGTCAATTGGTGGCATCGGCAGGCGTTTCGTACAATAAATTCCTGGCAAAGATCGCATCAGACTACCGAAAGCCTGACGGTCTTTGTACGATTCATCCGGATCAGGCACTCGACTTTATTGCCTCGTTGCCTATTGAATCGTTTTGGGGCGTCGGTCCGGTGACGGCCAAGAAGATGCACTTGCTCGGTATTCATACGGGAACGGAGTTACGGGCCTGTTCGCAAGAAATGCTGGTGCGGCAATTCGGGAAAGCCGGATTGCTCTATTATGCTTTTGCCAGAGGTGAAGATGATCGTCCGGTCGTAGCCGAACGAATCCGGAAATCCATCGGTTGTGAGCATACCCTTGAGCGGGACATAACAGCTTCTTCGAGTGTAGTGATTGAATTATACCACGTAGCCACGGAGCTGGTGGAACGGATTGCCCGTAAAAATTTCCGGGGAGATACATTAACCCTCAAGATCAAGTTCGACGACTTCGAGATGAAGACCCGCAGTATGCGTTTTACAAAAGAACTTGTCCAACTGAATGATATCCTGCCGTTGGCCAAAAGGCTGATGAAACAGATTGACTATTCACATCATCCCATCCGTCTGATTGGTCTGGCTGTATCCAATCCGGTGGGTGAAACTGACTTATCCGCCCGTTGGGAACAGTTGTATCTTCCGTTCTCCGACGATTGATCAGTTCCAGTCTTTCCTACGTAAGTATAACCAGGAAATGAGGCCGGCCAGTAACATCACTATCCAAGCGAAAAGATACCCGTATTTCCAGCTTAACTCCGGCATGAACTGGAAATTCATCCCCCAGATACCTGCCAGGAACGTCAGCGGAATGAAGATTGTCGATACTACCGTAAGCCGTTTCATGATGGCATTCATCCGCAAGTCATTGTTGGAAATGTAGAGATCGACCAGCGAGGAGATGATTTCACGGCAGCTTTCTGTCGTTTGCAGCGTAAACAGGATTTGGTCATACACATCGTTGAACAGCGGCAGCAGTTCAGATGAGATGAGTGCCGGATTCTTCGACAGTTTGATGAATTGTTCCTTGAGCGGCTGAGCGTTCTTGCGGATGGTGATGGATTCTTTCCTGCGTCCTAAGATCAATTGCCCCGTGTTGGCCGGGATATTATGGATATCGAGTAGTAACTCTTCGATATCTTCCAGCATTTCCTCGGTCTGTGTCGCCGCTTCCACCAGGCTGGAAGTGATGGCATTCAGCAGATGGATGAGAAGTTGGCTGGCTCCGTTGGCTCGGATATCCAATAAGTTTTCATCGATCGCTTTCTTTACTCCTTCAAAGATGGAATAGGAATCACCTTCTTTGAAGGTAACAATGGTATTGTCGGCCACCAACAGACAGATATGTTCGGTATGCAGTTCGGTTGATTCATCGTAGTAACAAGCGTTGAGGATGATCAGGGTCCGATTGCCATACATCTCGACTTTGGCTACATGCTGAGGCGTCAGGATATCTTTGGCATCAATATTATGCAGCCCGAAGTCTTTGACAATTTGGGTGATGATGTCGGCGTCGGCCAGTCCGTTAATCTCCAGCCAATGTGTATCTGCCGAATGACAAAGCTTCTGAAAAGAAACTTGCCGGGGAGAAATAACTTGCTTCTTGACTGTTTGCTTATTGTAAGAAATCAGGTTGATAGATGTCTTCAGTACCTGTTCGCCTACATATTTATAATGTTCAGCCAGCCTTCGGTTGGCACTCCGGCGTTGCTTTCGGGAAGCTAATTCTTTTCGGTTCATGGCTTTGTTTGATTAATCAAGTTCAACTACAGTAATTCCGGCTCCACCAAACTGGACATGTTCGTCGTGGAAACTACGAACTCCCGGCACACTGCGAAGGTATTCGCGGATAAGCTGACGAAGAATGCCGGTGCCTGTCCCGTGCAGGATTCTTACTTGTTGAGCACCTACTTGGATGGCATCGTCAATAAAGTAAGTAACTGTCTGCAACGCTTCTTCCCCACGCATTCCGCGTACATCGATTTCTTGCTTGAAATGCAAACGCTTTTCGTGCATTTGATCGGAAGTCTGTTCGCTGACGAACGTACTCTTTTGGATTTCTTTCTTGATTTGGTTCTTGCTGACTTTCTCCAAGCGATCCAGTTTGACTGTACTCTTGATCATACCGAAGGCAACGGTTGCCTGTTTCTCTTGCAGTTCCATAACGGTTCCGACCGAAGTCTGTCCTTTCAGTCGAACAGCATCGCCCACTTCGATGACATCCCGGTTAAATACCGGTTGGACAGAGGCCTTTTGTTTCTGTTTTTTCCGTTCGGTACGTTCTTTCAGTTTAGCCATCTTGCGGGCAAGCTTGTCGTCTTCTTCCTGGGCATCGCTGACGGAGTCCTTGAATGACTGTAATTCCTGCCGGGCTTGTTTGGTCCGTTCTTTCTCAGCCTGTGCTTCCTTGATTTCGCGGATGGTATTCTCGATTCGGGCATTGGCATCCGATAAAATACGAGAGGCTTCCGCTTTGGCTTCCCGTACGATTTCTTTTCGCTGACTGTTTACCTCGCTCAAATCTTTTTCATACCGGGCAATGATGTCTTCTAGTTTCTTTTCTCGTTGCCGGATATTCTGCCGTTTGCTTTCCCAATAACGCTTGTCGCGTACGATGTCCTGCAAGTATTTATCCATGTTGATATAATCCATGCCGACCTTTTCAGAAGCTTCGGCGATGACATCTTCCGGCAATCCGATCTTTCGGGCAATCTCAATGGCAAATGAACTGCCTGGGTTTCCGATAGCCAGCTTGAATAAAGGCTGCATCAGATGGCGGTCGTACAACATGGCTCCATTAACGATTCCCGGTGTGTCTTCGGCAAAATGCTTTAAGTTCTGGTAGTGCGTTGTGATCACACCAAAACTCTTATGCTGGTTGAAGCGGTTGAGCAGGGCTTCGGCAATGGCGCCTCCGATCTGCGGTTCCGTACCGCTTCCAAACTCATCTATCAATAGAATGGTCCGTTCGTTACAGTTCCGGACAAAGTATTTCATGTGCGTCAGGTGCGATGAATACGTACTCAGGTCGTTTTCGATACTTTGTTCGTCGCCGATGTCGATAAACAAGTGTTCGAATAAGCCTGTTCGTGAACTTTCGTGCATCGGGACCAGCAAACCACACTGCAACATATATTGCAACAAACCGACTGTTTTCAGGCAAACCGACTTACCGCCGGCATTCGGACCAGAGATGATCAGCAGACGTTTCTCGGTTGTCAGTTCAATATCCAACGGAACCACTTCTTTATGTTGCTTCTTCAACGAGAGATAAAGTAGGGGATGAATGGCCCGTGCCCAGTCGAGTTGCTGTTTGTCTTCTACGACAGGACGAATCCCTTGTATTTCGATAGCAAAAAGAGCCTTGGCACGAATGAAATCAATATCGGCCAGGAATTCATACGACTGAAGGATATCCGGAACCAAAGGACGGACAAAGTTGGTAAAGTCCGTGAGGATACGAATAATCTCCCGTTTCTCTTCTCCTTCCAGTTCCCGAATGCGGTTATTGGCTTCCACTACGCTTTCCGGTTCGATAAAGACGGTTTTGCCACTGGCTGATTCGTCGTGTACGATACCTTTAATCTTCCGTTTAAATGCCGGTGCTACCGGAATCATCAGACGTCCGTCACGCATGGTGGGCGTTACGTCTTTTTCTACAACGCCTTCGCTTTGGGCTGCCCGCAGGATGGATTGCAGATTCCGGGAGATGTTACTCATGGTAATGGTCATCTCGCGGCGAATAGTCTGCAATTCGGGTGATGCACTGTCTTTCACTTTCCCGAACTTGTCGAGGATCGTATCGATACGGCCCACCAACTGAGGGAAGACCAGAATATCTCCAGCCAGTGCTGTCAGTGCCGGATATTTGATTTCCTCATCTTCGCCCGGCTGGAAGAAGCGGATAATATCGTGTATGGTCTGTAATGAGCGCTTCAGATCAAACAATTCTTTTTCGTCCATCCAGGTTCCTTCCGGGCGGATACGCTTCAGTGAATAACGTACGTCGAAAAAGTAGTTGGCGGGAAAATCGGTTTCGCCTTGTTGAATCTTTACAAACTCGTCCACTAAATCGAGTTCATTACTGATAAAAGCGTAGTCCGTAGAAAAGGACATGGCTGCGACTCTCTCTTTACCCAGTGGGCTAAGGCATTTGTCTGAAACCAAAAGACGAACTTTATCAAAGCCCGTCTTTTGCTCAAAATTAGAAGGATATATCACGTTTGTTTTTTATTTGCTGTTTATTTTAATTCAATAATGATACCGGTACGAATCGTAGGCCGGATGATAATCTTTTTCCGTTCGGTTCCTTGTTTGACGTAAAAGGTAATTGCATTATTGCTGGTCGGGTTGATGTAAGGCGCAAAGTAATACAGGTAGGCGAAAGCCGTGAGGTTATTCGGATTCTGAATGGCTTTGTTTACCTGCGGATACTTGAAAGCATCCCAATACATGCAACGGCTGAAACCTTTACTGTCGGTAAACCGGGTTTCCGGATTTCTCAGCTCCATCGTATTGGTAATAAACTGGCGATAGGCTGCTGTAAACTCTTCTATCGAGTAATCGGTACTTTGTCCTTCAATTCCTTCAATGACGTCTTTGGCGCGAACTCCGGCTTCGTGGGCAGGAGAGTTGCGGTCGACCGATACAACAGTGCTCAGCTTGTCCATGTCGTAGTTGATACCTGTATAGTTATAGGTACATTGACTGACGGTGAAATGTACATTCTTCTTATACTTCAGGTAAGGGAATTGCATCAGCATAAGCGGTACATGGATTTGCGCATACTCTTCCAGGTGATAAGCTTCTTCGAGCAATTCGTTGGCTTCGCATTCCCATAAGACACGACCGGCACTTACTTTCTGATCGATGATACGGATTCCGAACTGCAACAAATAAGCTGCTTCGGATTCGGATGCCGACGGATCAAGGAAAGGTACCTTTTCCATCTTGTTGCGGCTGATATTAAAACGATATACCGGCTGTTTCAATTTGATGGGATTAGGACCTACATAATTCGGGTTCTTATCGAAATAATAAAAGGTCTGAATAAGCAAATCCGGGTTTTGTTCGTCGCTGGTAAAACCTTTCTTGGCCAATTCCTTTTCGATAACCCGATTGATATTAGCTTCCAACTCTGTATTTTCGTCGGTAGCTGCAAACTTATATGAGCGGAACTGTCCGAAATCGACGGTATCTGTTGTCGCAACTGTTTTGAAAGGACAGACAAATTCACGTTCGGATGTCGTCTCAAGACTGTACATATTGAAAGCCATCGCCAATTGATTCTCGCTGATCTCGTTGATCTGCTTGCACTCTTTGTTGAGGATGACCTCGCGCGAAGGAGATGAAGTCGATTTGATAGTCAGCATGATGTTCCGTTTGTTGGCCGGATTCAGCAATTGGGCAATCTCATCATTGGATACATCTGACACCGGAATACTCTCGATATGGGTAATGATGTCGTAGGGTTGAATACCGGCTTTCTCGGCATTGGAATAAGGACTAACCGACGTTACGACCAGATTATTCTTACCCCAGTTGCTGTTCTGGCTTATGTCGTAGGTGAACCCAAGTCGGCAAACTCTTTTGTTGGAAGTTTGTCCGAAGCAACAGAACACCGAAAATAAAAGGAATGTTGATAGTACTATTTTTCTCATATTGTTTGATAACCTTAAACGAACAGGTCGAAATTGATTGCAAATGTAATAAAAAATGGAGAATAGGCAATCGTCGTTTGAAAATTATAGGAGAGGATGTTGCCGTGTTGAGGACGCATTCTTCCTTGCCTGCCGAATCCTAAAGGTTATTCTCCCGAAGTATTAGTCCTGATCTGCTGAGGTATTAACTTTCCTCCGGCCGAAGGAAGGGTTTCCTCCGATCGAAGGAAACTGTTCCTCCGACCGGAGGATGGTGTTCCTGCGTTCGGAGGAAAGCTAATATCTCCTTGCTTTTGGCTTAGTTGTTCACTGGGAAAGGACTAATGAGTATCGGATCGGGTAGGAGTGGCTGACAGGCCTTTTGTATTTTATTGATTAGATTTTCCTTCAGACGTTTTGTTTCCCGAGAAAAATCTTTAGTTTTGTAAGGCTATCCTTGGGTAGCGGGATTTATAAATTATTTAAAAGACAAATACCATGGATATATATTTGGCGGACAAGCAGCGGTATGAACAGATGCCATATCGCCGATGTGGAAAGAGTGGGCTTCTGCTTCCGGCTATTTCGCTGGGCTTGTGGCATAACTTTGGGAGTGTGGATGTGTTCGAACAGTTTAAGCAAATTGCTTTTCGTGCCTTTGATCGGGGCGTAACTCATTTTGATTTGGCGAACAACTACGGACCGGTGTATGGTTCGGCAGAAGAAAACTTCGGACGGATATTGAAGAAAGGTCTGGGAGCTTACCGGGATGAGTTGTTGATCTCGACGAAAGCCGGATACGATATGTGGCCAGGTCCGTATGGCAACTGGGGAAGCCGGAAGTATCTGATGGCAAGTCTTGACCAGAGTCTGAAACGGATGGGCTTGGAGTATGTAGACATTTTCTATTCGCATCGTCCGGATCCGGAAACTCCGATTGAAGAAACGATGGGGGCTTTGGTGGATATTGTACGGCAGGGAAAGGCGCTTTACGTGGGTATCTCCAATTATAATCCTGCACAGACACGGGCCGCTTTGGAAGTTCTGAAGGAGCATAAGGTACATTGCCTGATTCATCAGGCTCGTTATTCGATGCTGGATCGTTGGGTTGAGCCGGAATTACTTTCGGTACTCGACGAGGAAGGTGTGGGTATGATTGCTTTCTCGCCATTGGCACAAGGCTTGCTGACCGACAAATACCTGCATGGCATTCCGGAAAATTCGCGGGCTGCCAAACCAACGGGGCATCTGAAGCGCGAACAAGTAACGGCCGACAAGATTGCCCGTATTACCCGTTTGAATGAACTGGCGGCACAACGCGGACAGACATTGGCAGAGATGGCTCTGGCTTGGATCATGCGCGACAAGCGGGTTACCAGTGTTTTGATAGGAGCCAGTTCGGTAGCACAGCTGGATGATAACCTGAAAGCACTCGAACACCTTTCTTTTACAGACGAAGAACTAGAACAAATCGAATCGATATTAGCATAACCTTAATAATTTAATTAGCGATGGATAATAGATTAGCATTGAACAAGAATGAGCTGGTTGCCTATCTGAAGAAACCGGCTTCTCAATTTACGAAAGAAGATATCAAGCGCTTTATCATGGAAAATGAAGTGAATATGGTTAATTTCATGTATCCGGGAGGTGATGGCCGCTTGAAGACGTTAAACTTTGTCATTAACGATTTGGATTACTTGGATGAGATCCTCAGCTGTGGTGAACGGGTGGACGGCTCCAGTCTTTTCCCTTTCATCGAAGCCAGTAGTAGTGACTTATATGTTATTCCCCGGTATCGTACTGCTTTCGTAGATCCGTTTGCTGTAGAGAAAACCGTAACGATGTTGTGTTCGTACTTCAATAAAGACGGAGAATTATTGGATAGTTCGCCTGAATACGTCTTGCATAAGGCATGCGATGCCTTCAAGAAAGTGACAGGTATGGAGTTTCAGGCCATGGGTGAACTGGAATTTTATGTGATTGATGAAGTTCAAGACGACTTTCCGGCTGTTGATCAGCGGGGATATCACGAATCAGCACCGTTTGCCAAGAATAATGATTTCAGAACCAATTGCATGTTAAAGATAGCTCGTTGTGGCGGACAGATCAAATACGGTCATAGTGAAGTAGGAAACTTCTCAGATACTGATTTCAACTTCGAACAGAATGAAATCGAATTCCTGCCGGTTGCTGCTGAAGAGGCAGCCGATCAGTTGATGATCGCCAAATGGGTGATTCGCAATGAAGCTTATAACTCAGGTTTGAATGTAACCTTTGCGCCGAAGATCAGTATTGGAAAGGCAGGTTCTGGTTTGCATATCCACATGCGGATGATGAAAGACGGCAAGAACCAGATGCTACAAGACGGTATCATTTCGGAAACAGCCCGTAAAGCCATTGCCGGGATGATGGATCTGTCTCCTTCGATTACGGCATTCGGCAATACGAACCCAACTTCTTATTTCCGTCTGGTTCCGCATCAGGAAGCTCCGACGAATATTTGCTGGGGAGATCGTAACCGTTCGGTTCTGGTGCGTGTGCCGTTAGGCTGGTCGGCCGGAAAAGATATGTGCGGACAGATTAATCCGGCCAGTGCGTCAGCTCAATATGATACGACGCAGAAGCAAACGGTAGAAATGCGTTCGCCGGATGGTTCTGCAGACGTATATCTGCTGATTGCCAGTCTGGCTGTTGCCTGCCGTCATGGCTTCGAGATGGAAAATGCATTGGATATAGCCGAACAAACCTATGTCAATGTCAATATTCATAAGAAAGAAAACAAGGACAAGCTGGCCAAGCTGAAACAATTGCCGGATAGTTGTGTGGCTTCTTCAAAATGCCTGCAAGACCAGCGTGCGGTGTATGAGGAATACAATGTATTCAGTCCGGGAATGATTGACAGCATTATTGCCCGTCTGAAAGCCTTTAAGGACGAAAATATCCGGAGCAAGGTGATGGACAACGAACGGAAGATGCTTGAACTGGTTGAAACTTATTTCCATTGCGGATAAAAACTGGTCAGACAAAAGAAAGGAACGCCGGTCGGGAGAAATCCCGATCGGCGTTCGTGATCATGACATACACAACTTTGTTAAGGTTTCGTACATTTATTTACCCCAGTTTTTATTCGGTTTCTCACCCATTTCCAAAACCAGACTTCCACCTTTCAGTAACTCAGCAGCCGGGAACTTAAATGAAGTCAACTTCTTTCCGTTGAGAGTGGCCGACTGTACATACTTATTCTGTCTGGAAGCATTCTTGGCTTCGATGATAAACTCTTTTCCTCTTCCATACCGATTATCGAGATGGAGAACAATCTTTTCGTATAGCGGACTGGCTATTTCGTAAACAGGCTCGGTCTGACAACCACCATCCGTCTGGAAAAGTCCGATAGCTGCCATTATAAACCATGCACTCATTTGTCCCTGATCTTCATCTCCCAGGTAAGCATTGGCAATACCCGAACCATAATAACGGTCGATGATAGACCGGCTCCATTTCTGTGTTAGCCACGGTTTTCCTACCCAATTGAACAGAAAGGCAAAATGCATGGATTGCTGATTCCCTTGTACGACCGGAAAATCCCAGTATTGATCGTTGGGAGCATTGTATCGCCAAGGTTCACTGGCCTGAAATCCCCATTCCAACCGTTCGATGAAACGATCTTTACCGATAGCTGTCGCTAGAGCCGGAACATCTTGCGGAACGAAATAGGTAAGCTGCCAGGCATTTCCTTCTACATAATGATGATTGGCTCCTGAGCGGAACGGATCAAAGTCGGCTACCCATTTTCCCTGACTATCTTTAAGGGCAGCAAAACCAGACTTAGGCTCAATTACATGTTTCCACCAGGAACCTCGCTGGTTGAATTCCTTATAAACCTTTTCATTGCCGATAGCTTTGGCAAATTGTCCGACTGTCCAGTCGTCGAAAGCATATTCCAGCGAATTGGAGAAACGGCCCAAATCGGATGGTACATATTGATACTTGAGATAGGCTTCCAGGTCACGGTTTCCGGCATAACCAGCAAAAACTTTCTGCGAAGGTGTCTTTTGCATCTTTAGCATCGCTTCGAGTGCTTTGTTGGTATCAAAATCCCGAATTCCCATTTGATAAGCACCTACAATAAGCGGTATCTCATGTTCAGCCACCATTACCGGTATATAATTCATGCCAGCCGGACCTTTCGCCAACCATCCGTTGGCATCATACATGGCAAGCTGAGAGTTTACCCACAGATGACTCCATTCGGGAGTTACCAGATTCCAGAACTGGTTTAAGTTCCAGAATGTATTCCAAAAGGCATCGCATCCTAAAGCGACATCGTCTTTCCCAGTTAGCTGCTGAACTTTCTTATCGGTTGATATCCATTGTCCGTTGACATCACTCCAAATATTCCGGCTGCATAACGCCCGATACATATTATTATAGAAGCGGACTTTTTCCTGGCGGTCGGTTGTGGAGATTTCTACACGGCCAAATAATTCATTCCATACAGCTTGCTGATGATCACGTACGGCATCGAAGCTCCAACCAAAAGGATCGCTGATTTCCGTCTTCAGATTGAGAGAAGCATTCTCGAGGCTCACCAGTGAAATGCCGGAACGAACCTGTACTGTAGGATTCTGCTTAACGTCGAATTGCAGGAACAACCCTGCATCTTTCAGGTCTTTTCCCATCAGATGTTCTGTCTTGACTACCGTTCCGTCTGTCCATCCGCCCATTTCCTGAATAGGCTGATCAAATTCCAGAACGAAGTAAAGCCGATAGTCCTGATCGGCATCGTTACTCCATACATTCCGAGATAACTGATGACTGACACCTTCGATCCGGTTTGGTCCGACTTTCTTTATCTCGATATCACTTAATACATAATCATATTCAGTAGGAATGTGCAAATCAACCAGCACACGGGTACCTTCCCGGTCCTGTGGAAACGTATATCGTTGGAATCCGCAGCGTGTAGTGGCTGTCAATTCAGCTTGGATATCGTAATCGTCCAGATGAATGGCATAGTATCCGATACCGGCTTGTTCGGTTTGCTTGCGGATACGTGAACGATAACCGGAATCCGGATCCATTTCATCTCCTTCCTGAATGACCAACTTACCGTTGGTTGGCATTAATCCGAGTCCGCCCAACGTCCATTCATGGATATGACTAAAGCAACCGATGTTTTCGAACGTAGGTTGATAACCGGCTTGCCAACCTGCATTCTGGTTGTCGGGACTTAGCTTCACCATACTGAAAGGCATCCACGGTCCGGGTGCGATCATCCAACGGGAATGTCCAGTACCAATACGGGTATCCACATAGTCAGCATACGTCTGAAGTCTTTGAGGTTCACGAAGAATCGTACCTTCTTCTACAATTTTCCCGTCAATCCGAACGCGATACCGGCTCTCTTTAGCTGTCGTTACTGCTGGCATCGGAGCTTCGAAGACATAACGTGCCGTATCCAGCCGCTGAGAGAAAATAGACTTCCCGTCCAGTTCAACAGACAAGTTCGGTTGTTTATCTAATTCTTCAACATCAACCAGCAATGGTTGGAAATGTTGTCCGTTTTGCTCTATTTCGTAAGGAGCCGCAGTTACACGACGAACGAAAGCCTTTTGAGGTTTCTGTAAGCGAACTCCTTCCGGACTATCCAAGTAAACTTGGTCAAAAAGAATCCACGAACCTTCCAATACGGAAAGACGGATTTCGTTTCCTCTTTCTTGCATACAAGCATTGTCGATGGGAATCTCAATACGGTGTTCCTGTGTTCCACTCAGATCACCTTCGATTGACTTGGCATTCTTGCCGGCAGGAAGCTGGAATTTCCAGGATTTATCGTTAACAGTTACTTTGAGTAGCGGAGGCAATTCGACAGCATTGTCGAGAACATCAATGACTAACTTCCATGTACCGGTTGTCGGCTTTTGATTTATACCGAATAAGATAGTTGTTTCATGCGTTCTCCATCCGGAAGTTCCGCCTGTACCGCCCCATCCGTCGGAAGGACCGGGAATAACATACGGAAAATCTTTCGATGCTTCAGAATATCCAACTAAGAAATAACGATCTTCATATCCAAAATCATGAGCAAGGAAATCTTTGTATTGATTGGGAGCCAAAGCAAAACCTGTTGCTTGATTATCATTTTGTCCGATAGTCCAAAGCCGTTCAGCACTAGCCGTAGCAGTACCAAAAGCTAATCCGGACACAAGTAAAAGAGATGTAAGATAAGTATGCATACATTGAATTTTTATGCAAATAAACAGAAGATTTCTCAACCAACTGTGATATTATATTTTGATATACTTGTATAATATTCCGATATATTGTGAAGTAAGTTTTATGTAATGAAGGATTATAAGATAGAGCTTGTAAATTAAAATAGTTATTAGCTATATGCTTTATATGGAATATTGAGTAATAAGATAGATGTTACTGTGAAATTCTTGATATTCATTGAGTAGGTTTCTTAGCTTTTTATTCATGACGGCTGCATCAGGTCGTTTCACAACCTGTCCGTTTTTGAACTGAGCTTCCGAGTCAATGATAAATCGGGTGATGATGTACGAAGTCTCTTCTTTGTGGCAAACGGCTACTCTTATTTTGTGTTTGCCATCTTTGAGAACTTTGGATTTTAAGAGAGTTAATTTTAGAGTCGCCATAAATTTAAAAAACTTAGGATAAGTAAAAGACAAGTGAAAATGTCCAAAAGTGGACAAAATCCTATTTTTTTTAAATTCGTATTGGTGAAAATCTTCTAAAAGAAAAAGGAGTATATATACTGATATTCAGTTGTTTATATACTCCTTTAGGAAAGTGATCGGGCTGGGATTCGAACCCAGGACCCACAGCTTAGAAGGCTGTTGCTCTATCCAGCTGA
>ULQU01022740.1_pt1 | contig 50386 bp, 30 predicted proteins | sample 1954841 | NCBI WGS metagenome assembly ULQU01 (sample SAMEA4835664, study PRJEB28245) | human gut metagenome | biome: gut microbiome; material: fecal sample | place: Denmark | collected 2008
AAGGACTTTTGGTGTAAAGTATTTTTAGGCATAGTCACCGTGGTGCCTGCAAAAGGCAACATATTGCCTTGCGAAAGGTAACCTTTTGCAAGGCGTTTTGCCGCCTTTTACAACGCAAAAGACGGCAGTTTGAAACTAAAAGGATAAGACACTGTTTTGCTTACGGTACAGTTATAGAAGCCAGGGCTGAACAACAAACCGCAAGCAAAAGCCGTCTGTCGGCTTACTATTTTCACCGCAACATGCCATACCGCGAGGTCTGCGGCATGGCGGCGGGGGCGGCCGGCCGGTGCAAACCCGTACGGGCGAAAAGCTAAAAAAAGGAAAATTAATGCAGTTTTAATGCCAAACCGTCTTTAATTAGTTAAAAATCAACTATCTTTGCCATGATTTTTTGATGTAAAAAAGATATTTTTGATTTTTTAGATGAACGTAATTACGAAAACAGTTTCATTGCCTGATGGAAGAACCATCAGCATTGAAACCGGGAAAGTGGCAAAACAGGCTGACGGCTCCTGCGTGCTCCGCATGGGCAACACGGTATTGCTCGCCACCGTTTGTGCCGCAAAAGATGCAGTTCCCGGAACAGATTTCATGCCTTTGCAGGTTGAGTACAGAGAACAATACGCCGCCGCAGGACGTTTCCCCGGCGGATTCACAAAGCGCGAAGGCAAGGCAAGCGACAACGAAATCCTTACATGCCGACTGGTAGACCGCGCATTGCGCCCCCTTTTCCCGGCTGACTACCACGCCGAGGTTTATGTCAACGTCATTCTCTTCTCGGCCGACGGCGTAGACCAGCCCGACGCTCTCGCAGGCTTCGCGGCTTCGTGCGCACTGGCATGTTCAGACATACCGTTTGAATGTCCGATATCAGAGGTACGCGTAGCCCGCATCAACGGCGAGTACGTTGTAGACCCGACATTCGAACAGATGAAGAACGCCGACATGGACATCATGGTTGGTGCTTCGAAAGACAACATCATGATGGTGGAAGGCGAGATGAACGAAGTATCCGAGCAAGACCTGCTCCAGGCCCTCAAGGTGGCCCAGGATGCCATCCGCCCGATGTGCCTGCTCCAGGAGGAGCTTGCAAAGGAACTCGGCACCGACGTGAAGCGCGAATACTGCCACGAGGTGAACGACGAGGAACTGCGCGAGCAGCTGCGTAAGGAGACTTACGACAAGTGCTACGCCATAGCACAGGCAGGCGACCACGACAAGAAGGCACGCGAAGAGGCTTTCGACAAGATAAAGACTGAATTTGCAGAGGCTTACGCCGCAGCGCACACCGAGCTCAGCGAGGACGAGCTGGAGGAGAAGGGCGCGCTGATAGACCGCTACTACCACGACGTGGAGCGCGACGCCATGCGCCGCTGCATCCTGGACGAGGGCAAGCGCCTCGACGGCCGCAAGACCGACGAGATACGCCCGATATGGTGCGAGGTAAGCCCGCTGCCAATGCCCCACGGAAGCTCGATCTTCACACGCGGCGAGACACAGAGCCTTACCACATGTACGCTCGGAACGAAGCTCGACGAGAAGCTCGTCGACGACGTGCTCGACCGCTCATACCAGCGCTTCCTGCTCCACTACAACTTCCCGCCGTTCAGCACGGGCGAGGCTAAGGCACAGCGTGGCGTAGGCCGCCGCGAGATAGGCCACGGCCACCTGGCATGGCGCGCGCTGAAGGGACAGATACCCGAGGAGTTCCCCTACACGGTACGCCTTGTATCGCAGATACTCGAGAGCAACGGTTCGTCGTCAATGGCTACGGTATGTGCCGGAACACTGGCCCTGCTCGACGCCGGCGTGCCCATGAAGAAGCCCGTAAGCGGCATCGCAATGGGTCTGATCAAGAACCCGGGCGAAGAGAAATACGCAGTGCTTAGCGACATTCTCGGCGACGAGGACCACCTGGGCGACATGGACTTCAAGACCACCGGAACAAAAGACGGACTCACGGCAACGCAGATGGACATCAAATGCGACGGCCTCAGCTTCGAGATTCTCGAGAAGGCGCTCATGCAGGCAAAGGCCGGCCGCGACTACATACTGGGCAAGCTGAACGAAACTATTTCAGAGCCGCGTGCCGAACTGAAACCGCAGGTTCCGCGCATCGAGGCATTCGAGATACCGAAGGAATTCATCGGCGCCGTAATAGGCCCGGGCGGAAAGATCATCCAGCAGATGCAGGAAGAGTCTGGAGCCACAATCACCATCGACGAAGTCGACGGCGTAGGCAAGGTACAGGTAAGCGCGCCCAACAAGGACAGCATACAGAAGGCCATTGCTAAAATCAAGGCAATCGTTGCAATACCCGAAGTTGGCGAGGTTTACGAGGGTACAATCCGCTCGATAATGCCTTACGGCTGCTTCGTCGAGATACTGCCGGGCAAGGACGGACTGCTCCACATCTCGGAGATAGACTGGAAGCGCCTCGAAACCGTAGAGGAAGCAGGTCTGCACGAGGGCGACAAGATAAACGTGAAGCTGATGGAAATAGACCCGAAGACGGGCAAGTACAAACTGTCGCACAGGGTTCTTATCCCGAAACCGGACGACTACGTTGAGCGCGAGCGCCGCCCTAGAGGCGAACGCCGCCAGCGCCCCGAGCGCCCGAACCGTGAGCAGCGCCGCTTCGAGCACCGCCCGAGCCGCGAGGAATATCACGACCCGCTGGCACCGAAGGAGCCAAAAGACTTCAACGACAGTCTTGACCACGACAATTTCTAAATGACATAATCTTGAAAACGAACGATGGCGACAAAGTAATTTTGCCGCCATCGTTTTTTCTTCCACCCTTGCACGGGCACACGTACAATACTATGACAAGCCGCCTGAAGCCGTCAAGCCTGAAGCCGGTTACAGCTTGCGGGCAGACATTCCTTTGATTTTCTTCCTTAAATAATCCTTGAAACCGTCGTCGCCCTCCACTTCGATATCATCGAAAAGGCCGAGCACGAAGCGGCCGATTCCGGCATAATTGCACACGTCCATGCGCAAGTGCCTGCGTCCGTCAGGAGTAATCTCAACCATCTTGCCCGCCTGCGGATATTCCTCTTTCAACACATTGTATGACAACTGCCCGAGATACAGCTCGACAGGCAGCAACACCTCACCGCTGAACATGAACACGTCTGTGAACACCTGACGGTGGTGCTTCTCGTACTCCCATTCCGTGTCGAGCATCTCCACGCCCTGCATGCGGCTCACCTTGAACGTCTTATTCATGCCCGTGGCCGGCTCGTAGCATCTAACCTCGTTGTTGTTGTTCATCAGAAGGAACGGTTCGACATAGCGGTCGCGCGTGGTTTGGCTGTGCGGCGACGCATAGCCGTGCAGCACGACTTGGCGGCGCATCTTGATTGCGTCGTACAGTACGCTGATGTTATGTACGGCCTGCTCGCGCAGTTCCTCGTCGGCAAGTATCTCGAAGTCGTAAAACCGCTCAAGCTTCTTCTTTATGCTGGTTATCAGCGGATTGCCCCGCTCGGCCTTGTCGAGCAGCCTGCCTATCTGCACGGCTTCCTCTTCGGTGAACGAAATGCGGCTCAACAAGTGGTTGAAGAAGGGTGAATCGCGGCTTATAAAATATGCGGTGCCGCGCTTCTGCACCTTAAAACCACTATCACGCAGGAATTCAAGATAATAATAAAGATTGCGGCGAGAAATTCCCACCTTGCCGCACAACTCGTCAATGGAGTATTTGTAGTTCTCGGTTAACAGCAGAATGAGCTGCAGTTCGCGTTCAAGTTTGTCGTGTCGCATGGGGCGTCGTGTCGTTTACGGCTGTCATTTGCCGGGCAGCAGTCTGAAAGTCTTACGGTGGTACTCCGTTATTCCGTACTCGGCTATGGCCTGGCGGTGCTTGCGGGTGGGGTATCCCTTGTTGTCAATCCAGTCGTATTGCGGATATTCGAGCGCAAGACGGTCCATGTAGTCGTCGCGGTAGGTCTTGGCAAGGATGCTCGCCGCCGCTATCGAGAGATATTTGCCGTCACCCTTGACGACGGTCGTGTAAGGAATGAAATTGTAAGGTTTGAAGCGGTTGCCGTCAACTATTATTGCCTCGGGGCGCAGCCTCAGCCCGTCAAGGGCGCGGTGCATGGCCAATATGCTGGCGTTAAGTATGTTTATCTCGTCTATTTCAGCAGGCGTAACTATGCCCACCGCCCATGCCAGTGCGTCACGTTCAATCTCGTCGCGAAGTTCGTAACGGCGTTTGGCCGTCAGCTGCTTCGAGTCGTTGAGGGCGTCGTTTACGTAATCTTCGGGCAGTATTACCGCCGCCGCATACACGCTGCCGGCAAGGCATCCGCGCCCGGCCTCGTCGCAACCGGCCTCAATCAGGCCTTTGTAAAAGTGGCTTTTAAGCATGGTCAAAATGATTTTTCAAGTACGAATCAGACCCGTTCAAACGGCAACATGCCTGCCGCCGGCTTGTCATTAGCATTGCCTTAAGTGCCGTCAAGATGCCGGACGACACCACGGAGAACGCTTGTCATGCCCGGAAATCATACAGCCAAGGGTCTGAATTATTATTCTTTAACTAAAAACGTTGCACGAGTGAACTTATTGTGCACAAACGGATGTTTATTTTGCAGTCAGAAACGAAATAATAAAAACTAAGGATATGGAAAAGCAAATGACAATGACAGTGAACACCGAAACGGCAAAGAAGGTTTCAGAAACGTTCAGACGGGTATGCAACATGTTGGAAACTCCGCTGCGCATGATGCGCAGATACTACTCATACGTTCTCGGACGCGAGGTCGGCAACGTCGAGGCTAAGGTCATAACTGAAGCCCAACTGGCGTTTTTCGCTACTGTAATGCCTGCCGATATGCCGCTAATGATAAGGATTGCAGCCTGCGCCTGGTTCGTATTGGCAGTCAGGAAGTGCCGCATTTACATGAACGACAGGGGCTGAAAGCAAACAAAAGAGGGAGCCGTGGCTCCCTCTTTACCAAATTAGTATAATTAATTATCCTGTCTTCGGTTATCAGAACATCTTGCTCACACGCTCTATCCCGGAGGCTAGGGCGTCTATTTCCTCGCATGTGTTGTACATTGCGAACGAGGCGCGCACGGTGCCCTGTATGCCGAGTCGTATCATGAGGGGCTGGGCACAGTGGTGTCCTGTACGCACGGCGATGCCGAGACGGTCGAGCAGAGTGCCCATGTCGAGGTGGTGTATGTCGCCGACGAGGAACGATACGACGGCGTCCTTGCGCGGCGCACAGCCGAATATGCGTATACCCTCGACCTCAGACAGGCGCTGCATGGCATACTCCGTCAATTCGCGTTCGTGCCTTTGGATGTTGTCCATGCCTACCGCGGTCATGTAGTCGATGGCCTTGGCAAGTCCGGTGGTGGCCACATAGTCAGGCGTACCAGCCTCGAACTTGAACGGAAGATGCTCGAACACGGTCTTCTCGAAGCTCACGCTCTCAATCATCTCTCCCCCGCCCTGGTACGGCGGCAGGCGGTCGAGCCATTCTTCCTTGCCGTATAGCACGCCGATGCCTGTCGGCCCGTACATCTTATGGCCGCTGAACGCAAAGAAATCGCAGTCCATTGCCTGCACGTCGACAGCAAAGTGTGGGGTGCTTTGGGCACCGTCGACCATTACAGGTACGCCGTGTTCGTGGGCTATGCGTATCATCTCCTCGACCGGATTGACCGTTCCGAGCACGTTGCTCACGTGCGTCACGCTGACAATCTTAGTCCGTTCTGTGAACAGTTTTTCGTATTCATCAAGCCTCAACTCGCCCTCGTCGGTCATCGGAATGACACGTATCGATATGCCTTTCTTAGCCGCCTGAAGCTGCCACGGCACGATGTTGGAGTGGTGTTCCATTACCGAGACTATCACTTCGTCGCCCTCCTGCATCATTCCGTCACAGAAAGAGGACACCACGAGGTTAAGGCTCTCGGTGGTTCCGCGCGTGAATATTATCTCGTTCGTTGACCTTGCGTTGATAAACAGCCTTACCTTCTCGCGCGCAGCCTCATGCAAATCAGTGGCCTGCTGCGACAGGTAATGCACTCCACGGTGAACATTGGCGTTCACGTTGTAGTACTCGTCGGTTATGGCTTCAACCACGCAACGCGGTTTCTGGGTTGTGGCGGCATTGTCGAGATAGACAAGCGGACGACCGTAAACCTCGCGGCCGAGTATAGGGAAGTCTTCTCTTATTTTGTTTATGTCGAACATTGTAAAAACATTTAAAGGCAGACTGGCTACCGTAAAATCATCTACACAGCTTGCACCCTTCGCATTTGTTCAGTTCCCCGCGGAATCGTTTCTCCACAAGATAGTGCAGGCGGTCGCGCAGCGGGTCGAGCTTTATGCCGTCGATTACTTCGTTAACGAAGGCGAACTCAAGCAGCAGGCGGGCTTCCTTCAAAGGTATTCCACGCTGGCGCATGTAGAACAGGGCTGCGTCGTTTAGCTGGCCTACCGTGCTGCCGTGGGCGCACTTCACGTCGTCAGCATAAATCTCTAGCATAGGCTGCGTGTACATACGGGCTTCCTTGGTAGAACAGAGGTTCTGGTTACGCATCACCGAGTCTGTCTTCTGCGCTCCGTGGCGCACCAAAACACGGCCTGCGAACGCGCCAACGGCGTTCTCGTCGAGCACGTATTTATACAGTTCGTTGCTCGTGCAATGGCCTACGCGGTGGTCTATGAGCGTGTTATTGTCTACATGCTGGTGCTTGTCGGCTATCACGCAGCCGCGAAGGTCACACTCGGCACCCTCTCCTGCAAATACCAGGTCGGTGCGGTTGCGTGTCACTCCGTTGTGAAGCGTTATGGCGTTGTGGCTCACGCGGCTATCCCTTTGTTGCTCTATGAACACGTTGCTGACACGGACATTCTTCACATGCGTCTCTTCCAGGCAGTAAAGGTCGAGCGAAGCGTTGTCGCCGACGTATGCCTCGATTACCTGGGTGGCAAGGAAACGGCGGTCGTCGGCGGCATGGTCGCAGAAGAGCAGCTTTATACGGGCATTATCCTCTACAACTATAAGCACACGGCGGTTGACCATCAGGTCTACGTCTGAGCGCAGTATGTTGATTACCTGCACGGCGCGGTCTACCTCAACCCCCTTCGGCACATACACCAGCAGGCCGTCCTGTGCCAGCATGGTGTTAAGTGCGGTAATGCCGTCGTCGGCAGTCTTGGCCAGCTTGGCATAATACTTGGCCACGAAATCGGGATGCTCGGCGGCGTATTTGGCAAGCGAGCCTACCACGACACCTTCAGGCAGAAGGTGTCCCTTTGGCATGGCCTTGTCATAAAAGCCGTCGTTCAAGACGAAGTAAAGTGACGTACTAAGGTTGGGCACGTCGCAACGGAACGCCTCATACGGGTCGACAGGTATGTCGAGACGGTTGAGGTTGAGCCCGTAGTCAGGCTCGAACAGAGCCTGTATGTCTGTATATTTATATCTCTCGACCTTCTTCGTGGGGAAGCCGATGCGCTTGAAATCCTCGAAAGCAGCGTCGCGCACGGCATTCATGGTGTCCACGCTGTGGCCCATTATCATGTCGCGGCACTGGTTGTAAAGGTCTATATATTGTTTTTCGCTATTCATCCGTATATTAAATTACGAATTATGAAACAAAAGTTCGGCATTAGCCAATTATGAAACGAAATTCAGCGTTAGCTAATTATGAAACGAAGTTCAGCATTAACTAATTGTGAATTATGAATTGTGAATTATGAATTAATCCCGGTCCACTTCTTCCTTAATCCAATCGTAGCCGCGTGTCTCGATCTCCTTCGACAGCTCCGGCCCTGCGGTCTTCACTATGCGGCCCTTGTAGAGCACATGCACTATTTCAGGCTTGATGATGTCCAGCAGGCGCTCGTAGTGCGTAATGACGATGCAGCTCGACTCCGGCGTGCGCAGCTTGTTGACGCCTTCGGCCACGATGCGCAGCGCGTCGACGTCAAGGCCTGAGTCTGTCTCGTCAAGTATGCTGAGCTTCGGCTCGAGCATTGCCATCTGGAAAATCTCGTTGCGCTTCTTCTCGCCGCCGCTGAAGCCCTCGTTCACAGAGCGGTTTGACAGCTTGCTGTCGAGCTCGACAATCTTTCTCTTCTCACGCATCAGCTTCAGGAACTCGGCAGCGTTCAGCGGCTCCTTGCCCTCATACTTGCGCTTCTCGTTGACGGCGGCACGCATGAAGTTGGTCATCGACACGCCCGGAATCTCCACCGGGTACTGGAACGAGAGGAATATTCCCTCGTGTGCCCTGTCCTCCGGCTTCATAGCGAGCAGGTCTTTTCCATTAAACGTTATCGAGCCGGACGTAACCTCATACAGCGGATTGCCCACCAGCACCGCGCTCAACGTACTCTTGCCTGAACCGTTAGGACCCATTATGGCATGCGTCTCACCGTCCTTTATGGTGAGGTTGATGCCCTTCAATATTTCTTTGTCGCCTATCTTGGCGTGTAAGTCTTTTATTTCTAACATAATTCTTGTATATAATTTATTCCGGCCTTACGGCTTGCGCCTGCCTGATTAGTTTATTTCAAATCTAAAAGAGAATCCAGCAGTCCGCTGAAGTCACTGCTTGTAAACTTGAACGGGAACGTAAACTTCAGTCCCACTGACAGCGCTTGGCGGTGCATCGGCGAGCGCATGGTATAGGGCGTGGTGTCTTTTCCGAATGTCGTCTGCGACGATGTATGTCCGTTGATTGCAAATCTGAATCCATATTCAAGCTCAAGAGCCACGCATGAGAACAAATATATGTCGACACCTACAACCGGCGCCACGCTCAGCAGCGGATTTTTCACGTTGTAATTACGGGTGTAGTCGTATGAAAGTGCATAAACCGAACCGCGCTGTCTACACTCCCCAATATTCCAAAATGTGCTTGCGCCGAGATAAGGTTGTAACGCACTCGCTTCTGAAAGGATATACCAGCGTCCGCCGAGCATAAACTGCGAGAGGTCGGCCGACACTTCGCCTGAATAGAAATCCATCTGTTCACGCTCATATCCGCCGACGACAGAGAATCCACTCTTTGGTATGAAATATTCAAGATGGAAAGAGAAGTTAGGACCGCCGCCTGCCTTCAAAGGGTCGTAATACTTGTCGGGAGTTTCGTTGAGCGACACAACCGGCTTTACAGGACTTAGCCTGAAGTCTATTGCCCATCGCCGCGAGTCATCGTCCTGAGCGATTGCTACGAGTCGTGACAGACAAAGCAGCAAGGCTAAAACAATCAAAGGTCTTGTATTCATCATAATAATATTTTTAATATATATCGTTAATGAACCGATAAACCCCTATGGCACTACCCGCCAATTTTTAATTTTTAATTCTTAATTTTTAATTTAAAGAACTATCCCACTGTGCCTTCCAACGACACGCTGAGCAGTTTCTGGGCCTCGACGGCGAACTCCATTGGCAGCTTGTTAAGCACTTCCTTGGCGTATCCGTTGACGATAAGGCCGACGGCCTGCTCCGTAGGTATGCCTCGCTGATTGCAGTAGAACAGCTGGTCTTCGCTTATCTTGCTCGTCGTAGCCTCATGCTCCACTATCGCCGAGTCGTTGTGTATGTCCATATACGGGAACGTGTGGGCGCCGCAGTCGCTGCCCAGCAGCAGCGAGTCGCACGACGAATAGTTGCGGGCATTGTCGGCGTTGGGCGACACGCGCACCAGTCCACGGTACGAGTTCTGGCTGTGTCCGGCGCTGATGCCCTTACTTATTATAGTACTCTTGGTGTTCTTGCCCAAGTGAATCATCTTCGTACCAGTGTCGGCCTCCTGGTAGTTGTTGGTCACGGCAACGCTGTAGAACTCTGCCACGGAGTTGTCGCCGCGCAGTATGCACGACGGATATTTCCACGTTATGGCCGAACCCGTCTCCACCTGAGTCCACGACAGCTTCGAGTTAACTCCACGCAAGTCGCCGCGCTTGGTGACGAGGTTGAACACTCCGCCCTTGCCATGTTCGTCTCCCGGATACCAGTTCTGCACCGTAGAATATTTCACTTCGGCGTTGTCTTTTACGATAATCTCGACGATTGCGGCATGAAGTTGGTTCTCGTCGCGCATCGGGGCGGTGCAACCCTCAAGGTAAGACACGTAGCTGTCGTCCTCGGCAATGATCAGCGTGCGCTCAAACTGTCCCGTGTTCCTTGCGTTGATGCGGAAATAAGAGCTAAGCTCCATGGGGCTGCGCACGCCTTTTGGTATGTAGACGAACGAGCCGTCGCTGAACACGGCGCTGTTCAAGGCTGCGAAGAAGTTGTCGCGGTAAGGCACAACCGTGCCGAGATACTCTCTTACCAAGTCAGGATGTTCCTTTATGGCCTCGCCGATAGAGCAGAATATGATGCCCTTCTCGGCCAGCTTCTCCTTGTACGTAGTCTTCACCGACACCGAGTCCATGATGGCGTCCACAGCCGTCTGGCCGCTTAGTATGAGGCGTTCCTCGAGCGGAATGCCCAGCTTGTCAAATGTCTTCATCAGCTCCGGGTCAATCTCTTTTTTGCCCTCGTCCTTCTTCTTAGCCATAGGGTCGGCGTAGTAGGATATGGCCTGGTAGTCTATGTCGGGCACGTTCACATGTCCCCACGTGGGCTGTTCCTGCGTCTTCCAATAGTTGTAGGCCTTCAGGCGGAAGTCGAGCATCCACTCCGGCTCGCCCTTCTTCAGCGAAATCAGGCGCACCACGTCCTCGTTAAGGCCCGTGTCTATTATGTCGGTATGCACGTCGGTGGTGAAGCCGAACTCGTATTTCTGCTCCGCCACCTTCTTTACAAACTCGTTATTGTTATTGTTTGTTGTCTCCATTTTCGTTTGAATATCGTCAGGCGCGCCTCGTTACGGGCGCACTTCTGCAAGTTTGCAAAGTTAGCAAATTATGGCACGGCAAGCAAAAAACTCGTTATAAAAATAATAAAATCCCTCGGCATGGCTGCATTTTTACATGCCACAGCGGCGTAAACCCCTTTCCGTCAGTGCTTCACGGGCATTCGGCAGCCTGCATCCCGGCCGGCAAAGGTTTCATGCAAGCGCAAGCCGGCAAACATGCTTAACTCGATTTGTAAAGCACTGTAAACCAATACGTTACCACGCACATCACAAAAGGTTACCTTTTGGGCTGCAAAAGGTAACCTTTTAGACGATGAAAGGCCGCCCTTCGCAGTGCGAAAGGCGGCCTTTTGGATTTTTCTTGTATTGATGCCGTTTTACTCGAAAACTATCATAGTCCAGTATTTCAGCGTCGGCAGGGTGAACGAAACTTCCCCGCCTGCCTGCTTGAAGGGCAGTTCCTGCACAGCTCCGCCAAGCGCGTCGGGCGTAGCCACCCATATCCTGTTGACCTTTTTGTCGGCCTTCATGCGCAGCGCCAGGCCCTCTATGAGTCCGGGCTCGGGCATTGTGCCCTGCATGTCGCGCCAGCTAAGCTGGTCGGCGTTGACGAAATTGAGCAGGTGTACCACCTTCTTGTCGCCAACCTGGCGTGCGAACGACGCCACATGGCCGAGCACAGGAGGCCACGCGTCAACCGTAACGCCCGACGTGGAGGCTATGCCGGCATCGGTCTCCTCGCCTCCGCCGCGCAGCAGGTTCTGGTAGGCTGTCATGAAATCGTAGTATCTCACCATCGCGTCCTTAAGTTCATCGCTCATGGTAAGGCCGTTGTAGGGGAAATACTCGCGGCAGAGCATGTGGTCGCCAAGCTCGAGATGGGAGCCGCCGAGGGCGAACATCACCGCATCGGTAAGCAACACGCCGGGCGTGTTGAACTGTGCCTGGTCCATTCCATAGTTCATGTATGCTGCAAACACTGTCTGCAACTTGCCCTGGCTGTAAAGCCCGTTGTTATGGATGACGTCGTGCAGCGAAGAAAATGAGCTTTCGCTGTCCCACAGCTCGTTGTACAGGAAGTCGACGTTCCCCGTCGTAGCAATTGAATAAGTGCCGAAACTGCTCACGGCGTTCATGACGAGACGTTTGCCGGGATGGCGTTCTTTCATGGCGTTTATGAACGAGCCGTAACCGAGCTGAAGGTTGGCCTTGCCGCCGTCGTAGGTGTAAAGGTTGCCACGGTCGCCCAGCTGGTCTATCTGGTAGCCGTCAAAGTCGAAGTTGGCGTACACGTCGTCGTTCCTGTCGCCTATGTATTCCTGCCACTCCTTATTGGACGGGTCGACAAGGAAGATGTCGCTCTTCCACGTGTCGGGCAGGTCGTGCTTGTCCTTGGTGGTGTGCTTGGTGTCCTTAAACAGGTACCATTCCTCCTTGACACCGTCTGCAGCGGCGTCGGACAGGGCACCGAAGCAGAGGTTGTAGAATATCGACTTCATGCCGTACGCGTGCTGCACGTCGATGTATTTCTTGACTACCGAGGTATAGACGTCGCGGTTGGCTATGTCCTTATACACCTGGTCGAGATTGTCGCGCGTGCCGCCAAGCGGCCAGTGGTGCTTGTTGTGCCAGTCCTGGAACTGCACACCGTTGATGTGGCAGCGGTTAAGGTAGGCCATTTCGTCCTCAATCACGCCGTCGGCCAGCTTCGACTGGTCGAACGTGGCAACGAAGCCGTAGCGTGGAAAACGCGTCCAGTCGCTCGACACGTCTACGCCAATCGTACCGAGCACGGTCTCCGTGCCGTCGCCGCCGGTGGTGTATATGTCGACAAGATAGCCCGTGAAGTCGGTTGCCGGAGCCGTCCATGTCCACGAATTGCCGTTAGCGTCCTGCTCGCCCACCACTTCGGCCTGCGTGCGGTAGCGCACCTTGGCGCCAGCCGGAATGTCGCCCGTTGCAGTGAATACCACCGTCTCGCCCGGCTTGTAGCAAGCCTTGTCGGTCGAAAGGCCCAGGGTAAGGTTGGCGCCGACCTTTACCACGTCGGTCACCTCGCCTGTAATGTCTACATCCGGTTTGGCCGTAACATTGTCGTCGTCGTTGCACGACCACAGCGCGAACAACATTACTACTGAATATATAATCTTTCTCATTGTCTTATTGTTTTGCTATTGTTATGGTTTCGGTCAGCTGGTTAAGCGTAATCTTGTACGTACCGGCCTCTGTAATCTTCCACTTGTTGTCTACTCCGCCTATGTCAACCGTCAGGTATTGAGCCTTAAGGTCGTTGCTGCTCTTGTCGATGAAGAGGGCTTTCTCCTCGCTTCCGGTCGGCGCAGCACCGTTGGTAGCAGACATGAACCATGCTCCGTTCCAGCTGCCGTCCCTGTCGCAGGTGAACTTAAGTTCGCCCGTGTTGAGCGTTCCGGTCCATGTCATCACGTAAGGATTAGAAGCGTCCTTGGTCATCGGCGACGAGTCGTCGAGCGACCATCCGCCCGGAGTGGCATCGCCCACCAGCCAGATGTTCTCGTAAGGAGTGAACGGAGCCATCAGCATGCGCTCCTTGCCTGAGCGGATATCGAGGCATATCTTGTACGCCTTGCCCGTCTCGTCGGCGTTGAGGTACCACTTGTTGTCGGGGTCGAAGCCCTTTATGAACTCAACCGACGTGTCAGTGTAGGGCGCGTTGGGCTGTGTTGCCTTGTACATGTTCTCCCAGCTGCCGCTCTGCGTGCCGAACTTGAACTCCTGGCCTACCGTAAACTCGTGGCCGAAGCGGAAGAGGAACGGGTCGAGCGGGTCTTGCGCCATCTCGTCGAAGCCCCAGTTGTTCTCCGTGCCAACGAAGTATATGTGGTCGTAAGGCGGCTTCACGCCGTCTGACTTGACAGTCTCGATAGTGCCTTCAAGCAGGTTCAAGGTTATCGTATAGTCGTGGTCCTCGGTTATCTCGAACAGGTTGTCGGGCTGGTCGGCCGACGTACGCAGCACGAGCTGGCCGTCGTCGCCGCAGTTGTAAGAAGGAAGCTCCTGGCCAAGGGTGGTGATGAACTTGTACGTTCCTGTCTTGAAATAGCCCGTATAGGTGAAATGCCCGTTGTCTGTGCGCGTCATTTCCTCTGCATTAGACAGGTCCGTGCCGCCCATTGTAGCCGTACCCGTTACGTAAAGGGTCGAAGTCACAGGCTCGTATGCATTAACATTAAACGAAGCAACGGCTACCTGAACGTCGTCAATGCCTGCCACAACAGCCTTAATCCTGGCCTCGACGGCGTAACGGTTGTCGGCTTTTACGCCGAAATTGTCACGGAGAATGGAGTTAAGCGTTTCCGTTGTAGCGGTCCATGTGTACTGTTGTGTCATTTCATCCGCAACGACGTACGGCGAGGCAAAGCCCGTTCCGGCCTCGGCCAGTTCGAGAGTGTAGGATATGCGGTTGCCGGTACCGTGGTTGGTGCCCGTTGTCCACGTCAGCGTAAGTGCCGTCTCGGCGTGCTCGGCCTCGGTCAGCGTTATGTCGTCGCCGCTCGCAGCCAGGGCAAGTTCGGTCTCGCCCTTGTTCAGCTCTGTATAATCATCGTCGGCACAAGCGCCCAGGGCGACGCAGCCTAATATAAAGAGCAGCGGTCTGAAAAAATGTCTTCTCATATATTCTGTATTTAGTTAAAAGATTAATAACCTGGATTTTGCGTCAATAACGGATTGGCGTCTATCTCCGTCTGCGGTATCGGGAACAGCAGCCTGTTCTTGGTAACGTTGCCCTTGCCTATGCTGCGGAGGAAGTTTATGGCGTAGTCGCCGTGCTCGAGGCGTATCATGTCGAACCAGCGGTGGCCTTCAAAGGCCAGCTCGATGCGGCGTTCGTGTATTATCTTCTCGCGCATCTCGGCCTGTGTAAGGCCCTGCACGGCGGGCAGTCCTGCCCTCTTGCGCACGATGTTGAGCGGAGCGGCGGCCTCGTCTGTAAGACCTTGCTCGTTAAGAGCTTCAGCCTCCATTAGCAGGACGTCGGCGTAACGGTAAACAACGAAGTTTGCCGGAGAGGTGTTGAACTCGGGAGAAATAGACTTGGGAACAAGGAACTTGCGGACGTTATAGCCAGTGTTGGAGTAAGAACTCTTGTATTCCTTTCCGTCGAAATCGGGACATCCCTGGTAAAGTATGGTCATGTCCTTGCGAAGGTCGCCCTCCTCGTACTGGTCGACGAACTCCTGTGTAGGCAAGTTCCAACCGTAACTGCCGGCCACGAAGTCTGAGTTGCGCGGTCCCATGAACGTCGACAGCCACGACATCTGCGGATTGTTGCCCCAGAAGTCATTCTCAGTGTCACCACTGTACTGCACCTCGAAAAGCGACTCGGCGCCGTTGTTGATGGTCGCGTCGAAGTTGTCTTCATACTTGCACTTCTCCAAATCGTATCCCATTGCCGTTATTTCTTTACACAAGAGTTCGGCTTCGTGGTAATACTCCTTGTTGTCCGGGGCAAGCGTAAGATAAATGTCGGCCATCATGGCCATTGCGGCCTCGCGGCATGCGCGCCCCTTATCGTCGTCGGCATAATCTGCCTTGGCGGGCAGGCGGTTGATACCCTCCTGGCAGTCTTTTATTATTTGCTCGTACACTTCTTCCTTAGTGGCGCGTGCTATGGCCGTAGGATCGCCCGGATTGAAAGGTTCCGTACGCAAAGGCACGCCTCCGAACAGGCGCACAAGTATGTAGTAATAATGCGCGCGGAGGAAATACGCCTCGCCGAGGCTCTGGCTTCGCACACCCTCAGACAGTCCCGAGGTGTTCAACAGGCTTTGTATCGTGGTGTTACACTGGCCTATGCCTACCCACGGCGAACGCCACATGTAGAGCGCCATGGAGTTGTCGCTCTGCGCGATGAAGTTTGAAGCCTGTATGGTTTCTATTCCGTCGGTGCCGCCTCCGGCGCCAACTTCGCTGTTGCCGGCCACGATGTCGAGCGTCCAGATGCGCTGGTTGTACATGTTTGACGACTGCAACGTGCGGTAACAGCCAAGCGTAAGCGCCTTGGCCACGTCGTCGGTCATGGTTGTCTCGGGGTCGAGCGTGTTGTGCGGAGACAGGTCGAGGAAGTCAGAACACGACGACATGCCCACCACGGCTACGCCCGCCATTATTATGTTTCTTATCGTTTTCATTGTCATTGATGATTTAGAAATTTAAGTTTAGGCCGAAGCTGAATGTCCTTGAGATTGGATAACGGGAGAGGTCGATGCCGTTGATGTCAACCTCGGGGTCGAAACCTGAGTACGAGGTGATTGTGGCGACATTCTCGCAAGAGAACGACAGGCGCAGCGCTTCCACTCCGAGCTTGCCTATCCATTTGCTCGGGAAGTTGTATGCGAGCGTTATGTTCTTCAGGCGCAGGTATGAACCGTCCTCCACGAAGCGGTCTGACACGCGGTTGTTGCCGTTCGGGTCGCCGTAGACTGCACGCGGCATGAAGTTGCTCGTGCCCTCGCCCGTCCAGCGGTCGAGTACGTCCGTGGTCTGGTTATAGGCTGCCGACATGCCCGTGTTGTCGATGTTGTTGGCATTGAAAATCTTGTTTCCGGCAACGCCTTGCAGGTAGACAGACAGCTCGAAGCCCTTGTATGTAAGGGTGTTATTCATCGAGAAAAGCCATGTCGGATTGGGATTGCCTAGCACGGTGCGGTCCTCGTCGTTGATTACGCCGTCGTTGTTAAGGTCGCGGAAGCGTATGTCGCCCGGCTCGGCGCCTGTCTGTATAGCGTGTTCGTTGACCTCCTGCTGGTTCTGGAATATGCCGTCGGTCACGTATCCGTAGAAAACGTTGATCGGATAGTTTTCGGCCAGCATCGTAACATACGAGTTGTTAATCTGGTTGATATAGTAAGGGACATCGCTATTAAGGTCTTTAATTTTGTTGCGGTTGTACGTTGCGGTGAGCGTTGTCTCCCAACGTAGCGGACTTACGAGGTTGACCGTGTGCAGGCTCATCTCCACACCCTTGTTGCTTACGCGTCCGGCATTGGTGTATGTAGTAGAGGTGTCCTCGAAACCTGATGTTATCGGTATGGAGGCTTTCACCAACATGTCGCGCGTCTCCTTGATGTAGGCGTCGAGCGAGAGAACGATGCGCGAGCCGAGGAACGACGCGTCGACACCGACGTTGGTCTGTGCCACTTCCTCCCAGTGTATGTACGGATTGGCGAGGGTTGACGAATAGAGAGCCGTCTGCGTGTTTCCGGCGATGCCGAGCGGGTACACGCTGGTGTTGTACTGTGCCAGATAGCCGTAACTGCCCACGCTGGCCTGGCTACCGGTAACGCCGTAGCCGGCGCGTATCTTGAGGTCGTCGAGGAACGTTGTCTTGGGGAACCAGCTCTCTTCGGATATCCTCCATGCCAATGATACTGACGGGAAAGTACCCCAACGGTGCTTTGGACCAAACTTACTCGAACCGTCGCGGCGGACTGTTGCCGTGAGAAGATAGCGGTTTTTATAAGAATAATTGAGGCGTGCCATGTAAGACAAGAGTGCCCACTCTGTCATATTGCCGAGTATCGAGTACATCTTTTCGCCGTTGTCGAACTCGTGTACGTTGTCAAACTGGAACACGTTCTTCTGCGCATTGTAGTAGTCGTAGTCGTTCCACTGCGCCGACATACCGCCCATGAAGCTGATTTCGTGTGCGTCGGCGATGGTATAGTCGAAGAGGAAGTAGTTGTCCCACAAGTAAGTGAACGACTTGTTGGTGCTCTTGTAGCGAGTGCTCTCCTCAACGGGGGTGGGCTTCCACGCATAGCGCGGCGTAAAGTTGTCGTCGAACCAGAACTTGGCGTCGTAGCCGAAGGTGCTACGGAACTTGAGCCACTCGGCAAACTTGATTTCACCTGTTATGTTGGCGAGGAAGTTGTAGCCGTTGGTCTTGTTGCTGTTCACCTGGGTCGTACCTATCGGGTTGCGTATGCTGCCGTACCATTCGGCGTTGCCTTCAGGTCCGCTCCACGTGCCGTCGGCGTTCTTGACAGGCTGCACGGGCAGCGCCTTCATGGCGTCGCTGATGCTGTAAGAGCCTTGTTTCTTCTCGTCGGCGCTGAACGTAAGGTTGTTGGAAAACTTAAGCCACTTGGTAACTTGAGCATCTGAGTTTGCCTGGAATGTGAAACGACGGTACCTTACGCTCTCAACGATGCCCGACTGGTCGAGGAATCCGCCCGAGATGTAGTAGTGCGACTTGTCGTTTCCGCCCGAATAGCTTACCGTATAGTTCTGCATAATGCCCGTACGGAGCAGTTCGTCCATCCAGTCGGTGCCGCGTCCGAGGGACTCGGGGTTGGCAAACTCGGGGTTGGGCGTGCGCCCGCTGTTAATCATCATCTCGTTGCTGAGAGCGGCATACTCGGACGCATCTAGTAGGTCCGGCACATTCGTGGCGTTCTGTACAGACACGTTGGCTGAAACTGAAAGATGGCTTTCGCCGGCCTTACCGCGCTTGGTGGTAATCATAACGACACCGTTGGCACCGCGTGAGCCGTATATTGCGGCAGCCGAAGCATCCTTTAACACGTCCAACCGATCGACGTCAGCCATGTTGATGGCATTCAGCCCGAGGTCGGTCGGCACTCCGTCGATTACAACCAGCGGGTCGCAGTTGTTGATAGAGCCGAGTCCGCGTATCTTGATGTTGACGTTGTCACCGGGCTTTCCAGCGTCGATAATCTGCACGCCGGAGATTTTTCCCTGCACGGCGGCGCCGATGTTGTTAACCGACGTGTTGTTGATGTCCTTGCTGCCGAGCGAGGCCACCGAACCGGTAAGGTCGCTCTTCTTCATCGTGCCGTAACCTACAACTACAAGCTCGTCGAGCATCTCGTTGTCTTCCTTGAGCACGATGTCTATCTGTCGGCGACCGTTTACAGCCACGTCCTGCGTGGCGTAGCCTATGTAGCTCACGGTCAGCGTGGCGTTAGAGGACGCCTCGACGGCAAAACGGCCGTCAAGGTCGGTAATGGCGGCGGCACCGGCGCCTCCGCCCTTCACTTTCACAGTGGCACCAATGACGGCATCGCCCTTCTGGTCGGTGACGGTACCACTCACTTTAAGCTGTTGGGCAAACGCCGACGTAGGGGAAAACATCCCCAGCAGCGCCACCAGCAGCGTTAGCATAAATGTTCTACTTAATCCTTTCATGTACAGTTATTTTAAAGGTTATAAAATTGTTAGTCCAACGTAAAGCCATACATATCACGGTTGCATTCGGCAACCGTCGTAACAACCTGGCAGCCAACGCGTTGCAAAAGGCCGTCTTTTAGGATGCAAAAGGTTACCTTTTACAAGGCAAAAGGTGACCTTTCAGGTTGTAAAAGGTAGCCTTTTGCAGGCATTGCGGCCTTGTCCCCACGCCCCGGCCGTCGCGGCAGGCCGTGGGGAGGCGCTATAATTACAGTTTCTTAAGTCCTTTAGTGTCTGCCGCATCCTTGACCTCGAACAGGCTTATGGCGTATCCTCCGCCCTCGACGGCATGCAGTGTCAGCTTGGTTTTCGACGTTACAATACCCTTGGTTATCGTGTAAGACGCCGGATTGGTCTTATAGTCGGCGTCCTTGCCGTCGGCGTAGATTGTGGCGACGTACTTCTTGCCCTTGTCGAGGAAGTCGAACGCCAGTTTGGACGTATGCTCCTTCTGGCCTGCCACACAGCCCACGAACCAGTCGCCCGTGCCCTTGGCCTTGCGCGCTACGGTAATATAATATCCCGGCTCAGCCTCAAGATAGCGCGAGTCGTCCCAGTCAACGGCCACATCTTTGATGAACTGGAACGCATCCATGTGCTTCTCGTAGTTCTCGGGCAGGTCTGCTGCCATCTGCAACGGGCTGTACATCGTGCAGTAGAGGGCCAGCTGGTTGGCGATGGTAGCGTTGACGTGCGACGAGTTGTTGGGGTTGAGCTTCTTCATATCCATCTCGAATATGCCCGGCGTGTAGTCCATAGGGCCGCCCTTCAGGCGTGTGAACGGCAATACCGTAACGTGCATGGTCTTTGTTCCCCCCATACCCTGATACTCTGTGCCACGTGCAGACTCGTTGCCGACAAGGTTAGGATAAGTGCGGCATAGTCCCGTAGGGCGCACCGCCTCATGGGCGTTGACCATTATGTGGTGCTTTGCAGCCTCCTTGACTGCATACAGGTAGTGGTTGTTCATCCACTGGCCGTAATGGTGCTCGCCGCGCGGCAGTATGTTGCCTACGTATCCGCTCTTGACGGCATCGTAGCCATACTTGTTCATAAGCCGGTATGCGGCTTCCATGTGGCGCTCGTAGTTGCGCGTCGAAGACGAAGTCTCATGGTGCATCATCAGCTTCATGCCCTTCGAGTGGGCGTATTCATTGAGTGCCTTGATGTCAAAATCGGGATAAGGCGTAACAAAATCGAACACATAGTCTTTCTCATGGCCGAACCAGTCTTCCCAACCTATGTTCCACCCCTCAACGAGCAACTCGTCAAAACCATTTGCTGAAGCAAAGTCTATATAGCGGCGCACGTTGGCATTGTTGGCTCCATGGGTGCCGTTCGGCTTCAAAGTAGAATAATCAATGCTGTCAAGCTTGACCGAAGGCAGCTCGTTCGTGTACGACCATGAACTCTTGCCTGTTATCATCTCCCACCATACGCCCATGTATTTTACAGGATGTATCCATGACGTATCTTCCAGCTTGCACGGCTCGTTGAGGTTAAGCGTCAGCTTTGAGGCCAGAATCTCGCGTGCGTCATCCGACACCTCGATTGTACGCCAGGGCGACTTGCACGGCGTCTGCATGTTGCCCTTGTCGCCTAGGGCGTCAGGAGTAAGCCACGACTCGAACACAAGCGTCTTCTCGTCAAGGTTCAGGTGCATGCACGAATAGTCGACAAGAGCAGCCTCGTGGATGTTGATGTAAAGGCCACCGTCGGTCTTCATCTGCAACGAAGTCTGCACACCGGTCTTAGAGAAGGCTGTCTGTGATGCGTTGTACGAATAAGCCGCCTCCTGAAGCGAGCTTATCTGCGATAGTCTTGATTGGGTATATTCATACTCCTGGGTGTCATAATCGCCCGGAATCCACCACGCCGTATGGTTGCCGGTCATGGCAAACTGGGTGTGTTCTTCCTTTATCGTGAAATAGACAAGATTCTTCTGCTGAGGAAACTCGTAGCGGAAGCCGACACCGTCGTCATAAACCCGGAACCTGATGTTCATCATCCTGCCGGTCGATGGTTGGACAAGCCTTGCAAGATATTCGTTGTAATGGTTGCGGATGGAGCTGACCTCGCCCCACACGGGACGCCATGTCTCGTCGAAAGTAGATGTCTCCGTGCCCTCAAGCTCGAAACCGTCCATAAGCGACGTGGTGCCTTTCAGCTCCAGTCCGAGGCGGCTGTCGTTGACGGCCTTTACTCCTTTATAGGTGACATTGTAGACGGGTACGCCGCCGTCGACTCTGAACTCCAGGCCAATATTGCCGTCGGGAGACTTAACCGTGTCGGCTGCAGCCGGCAGCGGGATTAAGGCCAAACACGCAACAAAGGTCTTCAATCGTTTAAGGTAATAAGTTTTCATTTGCATTTATTTTTTGATGATCGATAATATCAGCACAAAGTCATAACATGAGCAGTGAAAGGGCTAGTCACATCCAGCAGGATGTCACGGTGCAAATTTAAGCAATTAAGTAAGACGTTTATTCCCGATTTCAGGCAAAAAGTAGTCAAATACAGGTCTGTGTTTTTCTTATATCACTGAAAAACAGCATGTTACAACATCACTGGAAATATAAAAAAAGTAGTACTTTTAATGATGGTCCACAAGTGTAAAAACACGGAAAGAGGGATGAAAAATCCACTTTTTCACCCCTCATTTAATACTTTCGCCGCTGCGTCCTATCCTCATCACGGCCTCGTCGAACTTGTCGCGGTCGCCCTCGGCGCCGTTGCGCAGCTTCACCCTGTAATTGTAAATCGTCGTGACGGAATAGCGCAGGAAGTGGGCTATCTTGGTGCTGCTGCTTATACCGAGGCGCACAAGGGCGAAGATGCGCAGCTCGGTGTTGAGCTTCTCGCCAGGTTTGAGGCGTATGCGTGCCTCAGGACGCAGCAGGGAGTTGAAATCTTCGACGAACGTCGGAAACAGTTTTAGGAACGAATCGTCAAAATGCGTGTAAAAGTCTTTAAGTTCTGTATCTATAATTTCAGTAGAGCGAAGCTCGATAAAAAGTTCTTTCGCACCGCCCTTCGCAGCAATTTTCTGCAAATGTTTGCGATAATTGTCCATACTCTCAATGTAGAGAGAACAGCGGTCAATGTAATGTGCGATGTATTCCTCCTTTATGAGCGAACTTTCCGACAGCTCGGCGTTAAGTTCCTTAAGGCGTGCGTTGGCCTGCTGCACCTGCATACGGGCCGCCGTAGCGCGCCTGGCCTGCTTCTTTATGAGCAACACGGCCACCACGAGGAAAAGCGACAGCAGGATAATGGACACAAGGGAGAACATTATAAAGCGGCGCTGCCTTTCAAGTTTCATATGGTACGACTTGTTGATTACGGGGAAAGCCTTCTGCACTTCGTATATCCTCCACAGCGAGTTACACGCCGCGGCATCGTTCATGCACCGCGTCATGTAGGCGTAGGCATGGTCGACGTCGCCCTCGTTGTATAGCATCACGGCCAACTTTCGCAGAGATGAGTACTCGCGTATGCCCGACTTTATGTCGCTGACGGCCGACAAGGCGAGGTATTTCTTCTCTCTCAACGTGTCGCCCTTGCCGCCGTAAGCCTCGGCAAGCGAATAGTAGACGAGGGCGCGCTCGTGGGTCCCGGTAAAGCGGCGGTAGGCTTCATTGAGCAGCTTTATGGCCAGGTCGTACCGCCGCATGGCGTTGTACTTGTCGGCCTGCACTATGATATGGTTGAACGAACCTTTCGGATTAACCATCAGGAGCGAGTCGCGGTAAGCGTCGGTAAGGCGTGTGTACTCGCGCCGGGTTGCCGCATTGACGCAATTGTCGGCCATGAGGCCGTACAAGAAACGGTACACGTGGTAGTAATACTCTATCTGGTAAACGTCAAGCAGGCTCTTGTCCACGTCGCCCATGTAGTCAAGGGATTCCTTATACATGCCCTGCGAGCCTATGACCTCGGCCACGTTCATCCTCGCGTCATGTATGTAAGACATGTTGCCTATGCGCCTTGCTATCTCCATCTTCTCATTGGCGAAGTAAAGGGCGGTGTCGGCATTGAAGGGCGTGTACATCTCACGCAGCGTACCGACCAGACGGTAACGGGCCTCGTCGGTAGTGGCGACGGACATGCAGGCTTTCAGCGAGTCGAGCTGGGCCTGCCGTGCATCGACATATCTGCGGCTTTCGGCAATGGTGCGGTCAAGCTGATCGAGCAGTCCTGACGACTTGCGGCTGCACGACGCAAACGCCAATGCCACGGCAAAGACAACCACCCAAAGGCAGGCCCTGCGCATAAAACAAACCGATATTAATACTTTTTCCATTGTATTTGCAATAAAAAAACTGCTAAATTCAAGTGGTCGCCAACATGGCTAAGTTTAGATTAGCATCTATGCAAAAATAATTAAAATATCCGGAAAACCAAAAATAAGGCCGGCTTTTTCTTAAAAATATATAAGGCAGTCAAGGAATAAGCCTGGCGCAAGACTGCAGTAAGGCATGGCAGGGCTGCCACCAGAAGCCAACCACGGCACAGGTTACAAGGCCGCATTCTATTATAGTGTATATAACTGATAATCAATCAGTTTGCAATATGCCACCTTTTAGGCCGCAAAAGGTTACCTTTTACAACGCAAAAGGCAACCTATTACAAGGCAAAAGACGGCCTTTCAGAAAAAGGCTGCCTCCGGATTGTACGGAGAACAGCCTTCCATGAAAAAATAACTAAAAACATTTATTATGTCAAGTTGGTTACTTCACTATCTTCGTCGTGTGTCCGTTTACTTTCACGATGTAGACTCCTGAAGGCTGGCCGCCCATGTCGACGGTCTTCTCTGACGTGGTCTTGACGCACGCGCCGCCTGCGTTGTAAACCTTGACGTCAACGTCGCCCGTAGCTGCAATTGTGATAACGTCGCCGGCATAGCTTACCTTCACGCCGGCTACTGTTGTGCCGGTGTAATGCATTATGTATCTTTATGGCTAACAGTCAACAAGTTACGCCAATACAAGTAACTACGCGACAAGTGCAAATTTAATGGATTTTTTCTGTATAAAGGAGTAAACCTGCAAATATTTCAATCATGAATTGAAAAACAAACCGCCCTTTTTAATAATACAACTGATACCTGTAAACAATACACTGTGCCACAAACATGGAGTTGTGAAGCGAGATGAGCAAAGACAAAAAAAAGAAGAACGGTACCGGCAATGTAGCTCTACCGGAACCGTTCCTGTAATAGATTGGCGGCTTGTCAATGGACCAAGACCACGCCGTATGAGTTCATTGTAAGTGTCGACAGACCTTTATTTATTCAGGTATTTCTTTCCTTTCTGTATCACAACACCCTTGTAGTCGTTGTCGACACGCTGTCCTGCCACGTTATACTTCGGCGCGTTGCCGTCCAAACCGTCTACTGTAATAGAGCTTATGCCCGTAGTTGTGTTTGAAGCTTCGCCGAGTCCGCCCATTTCGTTGGCAACCCTTATGCTGTAAGTGCCGGCACCAAGCTCAGAGATACTAAACGAAGAGGCCGTTGTGAACGCAACCACGCTGCCGTCCTTTACTATGGCATAGCCAAGCGCTTCGGGCACGGCGTTCCATGAAAGGGTATTGGTTTCTTCGTCGATTACGACTTCAGGCGCTGCAAGCTGTACGGTAAGGGCCTGCGGATTCCACTCTCCGAACACGCCGCCGATGGTGTATTTGGCAGCCTCTTCAGCCGTAAGGACAGGATTGTCGGAACCTGCTGCCGGCGAACATGCGTCGAGCGAGCGTTTTGACAGGTCTATGTTGCTGCCATTGGCGTCAACCGAACCGTACTCATGGAAGCGTAGTACGAGTCCGTCCTGCATCTTACCCCAACCTGCTTCGGTAGGCAACTGGTTGAAAGTAGTGTTGATGAAGGTTGCATGAGGCGAGTCTCCCCACGGACGTCCGAGGCAGAACTTGCCGGCTGCGGCGTCGGCTCCGCTTACGGTACACTCGTTCATTACGAAGCCCCAGTAGCCCGGCTGCGTGTTGGGCGCCGTGATATAGCCTGCGCCGGTATTGTAGAGGTTGCACTTCTCGAGCCATGCAGTTCCGTCGCCGTACACATAGTCTACTTCGCCCGCTATCGTTGAAGTCTCGAAGTAAGCCGTGGCGTCGGCCTTGTTAAGGTAGTAAGTGTCCTGTATGCCTTGCAGGGTGACGTTCTTGTACACTGCACGCTTGCCGCGCTGGCGCACCGCCATGGCCTGTCCGGTAGACTTCTGCGTCTCCCAGTCGCGTCCCTGGCGTATGGTGAGGTCCTGCATGTAGACGTCGTTCTGGTTCTGGTCAATGAATATTGTCGGCGTTGTCTCGGCATGGTTGCTTGTCGAAGTAGCCTTGTTCATTATTATCACGCCTTCCTGGCTCTCGCCGATGAGCGAAACACCACCCTTAACTTCGTTCTTTACTGACGAGCCGTAATCGTATGTTCCGTTGTGCAGGAATATGCGGTAACGCTGCGTCTGGTCTGTACGTTCGGCAGCCTTGCTGAGGGCAACCTTCAGCTCGTTGATGGTCTTGACTGCCGCATCATAAGGAGCCGCGTCGAATATGTAGTCGTAGTCGTCGTATGAACGGTAAACGGCGGTAAGCTCGGTGTCAGACTTTATGGTGTAAGTGAAGCTCTCGGTCTCGCTCACCTTGTCGCCGTCCTGGTTGACCCAGCCCTCGAAGAGGTAGCCGCTGTTGGGCTCGGCAGTAACCGCTATCTTCGTGCCGTCCTCGAAGACGTCGCCTTCGGGCGACCATATTACATTGGCAGCTTCGGCCGGAGAGGCCTTTGCCGTGAACGTGTAGGTCTTTGCCTCGGGTGCGTTGCCGTTGAACTTACCGCTCACCTTGATGTTGTTGAAGCCGAACTCCTTGCCCGGATACATGCTGTAAAGGTAGATGCGAACCTTCAACAGACCCGTCGTAGACACGATGCCGTCGACTGCGGACAGGTCTATCGTCGTAGCACTGAGCGACGCAGCGTTGTTGCGGGTGAACTGACCACCCTTGAGCACGGTGGTTTCCTGGCCGCCGTCCTGCTGCACTGTCACGTCGAACAAGCCTGAGTCGGTACCGAACTTGACAGCCTTGAAACTTATTTCCTGCGGTATGAAGTAGACGCCCTGTGCCGGCTGTATGTCGAAAGTCATGGCGTAGTTGACGTCAGGAGTGTCGAACTGGGTTTCGGCAGCCGGCTTGAAGCCTGCGAACGTTTCGTCGAAAGCAGTCTTGGAGCTTGTGGCATACACGTCCTGATTATATGAAGACGCAGCCGTAGTGAAGATTGTAGAGGGCGACTTCACGCCGTCAACGTCGGGCGTTCCCTCCCATGGCCATGTAACTTCGGCATCGCCTTCGGTTATCTCGGGCGCGTCGCCGTAGAACTTGACGGCTCCCACCGAGATTTCATAGTCGTTGGCGGTAGATACCTGCAGACGGTATTTCTTCTCCTTGTCAAGCTGAAGCTCGAGCACGTAGGGCATCTGCTTCTGCGTAAGGTTGGCCGACTGAACGCTCACAGGGGCTGTGCCGTCGCTCGGAGTGGCCGTAAGCACGCCACGGTCAACGTAGCTGCTTTGGTTGGATATGAACACGCGCACCTTGGTAGTGCCTGTCACGAACATGTCGAGCGTCTGGTCGCTGTTGTTTACGACAAGAGCCGGACCTAAATAATAAGTCGCATTGTCGTCCACCTCGGGGTCGTAGAAGGTGCGGTTGTCGGTGCGCTCCTTGTAAGTACCCTGTATCCAGTCGGCCGCGGCGGCATTCTCGGGCGTGGTGTAGAATATCATATACTCCTCGCCGGGCATTATCTCGGGCGCGTAATATACGCGGTCCGGCGTATTCCACACGTAAGGCAGGTCAACGCTTATGCTCTCTACCTGCTTGCCTGTGGCGTCGTAGACGTACGTGTCGCCCGTAGCGGTGTACTCCTCAACAGCCTCAGCAGTGGTTACGGTCACCTTTGCACCCTCGCATGCGGGCAGCGTTATGCTGGCGTCCTCGTATTTGAGGCGCACGTCGTGGTCGGCTCCGGAGAAATAACTCTGGGTCACGTATATGCCGCTTCCACTCAAAGAGGGGGCGCTTTCTTCAGTAAAGTCCCAGGTTACGTTTACGTCCGTGATGCGGTCGGGCATGTTAACCTTGTTCTGGGTATAAATTGCCGTAAGCGTAACGGTCTCCTTCTTCAGGGTAACGGTCTGTCCCGGAGTGTAGAGCTTGCCGTCGCCCTGCCATCCGGTAAGGGTGTAACCGTCCTTGTAGAGGGTGCGGTTAACGGGCAGGGTTATGGTCTCGCCGTATTTTACGGTAATCTGTGCGGGCACCTGGCCTTCAGCCTTTGCGTCCGTATTGGTGAATACGGCAGTAACCGTTTCGGGCGGAGTTACCTCAGGACCCGGCTCCACATATTCGGCAGAAGTCTCGTACTTGGTCTTGTTTATAGTTCCGTCGGCTATGCCGTTCAAGTAATTCTCCAGGTTGGTGTAGCCGTTGTCGGCGTAAGCTGCGCCGTCGGCGGCATCGTTCTTGTTGAAGCCCATCTCGTCTTCATACTTGTCGGGCATGCCGTCGGCGTCTGAGTCTATCATGTACTTGTCCTGTCCTTCGACGAACATGCGGGGCATGTTGTTGTAGGTAACGCCGTCAACGACGTATGTGTCAGTGTAAGACAGCTTGACGTCGTCAGGCGAGTCGATGATGCCAAGCTCGTTCAGGCTGCCCGTGAAGCGCGGGTCTACGGTGCCGGCGGCCTCCTGCAACAGACGGGTGTCTACCTCGTCGTAACGCGGAAGCGACGCTCCGGCCTTGGTGGTTACGCTGAGGAATGCCTCGTCGGCAGTCTCGTAAGCCAGTCCGCTCAGCTCGTCGGGGCGCGTAGTCATTATGCTCTTGTCGTAAAGCTCCTGCGATGGAGTGAGGCTCCAGTAGTTTATGGCCCTCGACGAATTGTTGTCAAGCAGGCCGTAGAGGTTGTCGTTGTTCACCTTCTCGAGTTCGGCGTCGCTCCAAACGGTGGTCGTCGGGGCGAACTTGCTTGACGTTTCAAACTTGTTGCCGTTGAAGTACCACTGGCCTACCTGGTCCAAGCTGCCGCTTGCCGAGACGAAATAACGCCTGGAGCTTGTGCCCTTCTGCGTTGACGGACCCGGACGGAAGTAGTTGTTTATCATGTAGACGCGGTTGTATCCCTTGCACTCGGGATAGTTCTCGCCGCCGTAAATTGAGTTGTAGCCACTCCAGTTGAAGATGACGTTGTTGGCAAACTCAGAGTCTACATACTGGTCGTGGTCGCCTGGGTTGTTGCTCACTGAACGCACGCCGTTGAAGCGGGGCGAACGCGAATGCGAGTTGGTAATCAGCGTGTGGTGCATGGTTGAATGCTCGCCGCCCCACTGCGTGGCGTAGGCGCGCGCACCCTTTGAGTTCTTAGAGTTGTAAAGGCCCTCGCCTATGATGCACCACTGCACGGTGGTGTAGTCGGTGTCGTAGGCCGTGAGGCACTCTTCCATAGACCAAGTCATCGAACAGTGGTCTATTATCACGTTGTCGCAGTTCTCCATGTCGAGGCCGGTAAGGCTCTCGTTGGGTATGTCGCCGGCGCGGAAACGTATGTAACGTATGATTACGTTGTCGCGGCAGATGTACATCGGGTAGCCCGTGATGGTGATGCCGCCGCCGGGAGCCGACTGTCCGAGGATTGATACGTCGGGATACTGGAGCTTGAGTTTGCTCGTAAGATAGATTGTGCCCGACGTTGCGAAAAGCACCGTACGCGGCTTGCCGCCGTTGTCGTGGCGCAACGCCCAGCGCAGCGTACCTTCAACAAGGTCGTTGTCGCTGCAGTCGTCAGTGCGCGTCACATAGCAAACTTCTCCTCCGCGTCCGCCGGTGGTGTACTTGCCGTAACCGTCGGCGCCGGGAAATGCAAGCATGTCCTGCGCCTGCATCGGGCCGGCCTGCAACAACATGCTGACCAGCACGAATAAAAGACAAAGTTTTTTCATTTAAGATAAAGTTTATATTAGTAAGTTAGTATTTTTAGCGTGTAAATATACACATTTAATTCCTAACTTTAATGAAGCACACCATAAAATCCCGGTTCTTGTCAATAAATATAGTTTTTATTGCAAGAATAAAAGTGAACGGCACTATGCAGCCACGGTAATGGCCGTTTTGTAAAAGGTAACCTTTCAGGATGCAAAAGGCTACCTATTGCAAGCCGAAAGGTAACCTTTTGCAGGGTAAAAGGCGGCATATTGCAAACCCGCTGATTACCAGCGTGATAGAGGACAGTGAAACACCGCCTGCCTCAAGCGGCGCATCAGCCATGCTGAAGGCCTTACGATGTCACTGCTCGACGAATATCAGCTTCGACGTATCGTAGCCGCGGCGGCGCAGCTTGGCAAGAAGCGAGTCGAGCACAGGCCGTGGCAAAGACGGCGTGCGGCTCATTATCCAGAGATACTTGTCAGAACTGCTGCCCACGAGCACATAGCTGTAGTCGGGCGCAATGTCGAGAACGTAATAGTCGGCATAGAACCACAGGAAGAACGCCACCTTGAGCTTGCCCGGCTGCAAAGCGTCGGGCAGCTTGCCTTTGCCGCGCGCCGTCTTATGCTTGCCGTCCTTAACACCCTCGTTAACGACCCTTATGCGGCCGTCGTCGAGCAGGCTGTACGTGGCCGTGACGTGGCTCATGCCGCGCTCGAACCTGTGGTCGTAGCGTGCTATCTCGTACCAGCGGCCCATGAACCTCTCGAGGTCGAGCTGCTTCACCGTACTGTTGTCAACGGTCAAAGGACCGCCGGCACATCCGCCCAGACCCAGGAGCGAAAGCAAAAATAACATTATCTTTTTCATAATCAGTGGTAATTAAAATTACTGCCGGCCTATGCCGTGCAAATAAGTTTGCATGACAACAAATATACATAATTAATCTTGAAGTAATGAAAATGCAGGGTAATAATAAACTATTCGACCATTTTACACCCCGTTACGACTGCCGCCGAACAAAGGAACGGTACCGCGAAGAACGCAGACAACAAAAAACAGAGGAGAAAAACAGACTCTCACGAGTCCGGAAATTTCTCCTCCTACCTGCAATTGACAACAAATATACCATCTGAAACCAAGACGGTATATAATCGTTAAGGCATCACTGCCTGATCAAAATATAATTATAATATAGTTTTACAGACTGGTATTAAAACATTACTTCACAATGACAGCACCGCCTGCCGACGGCCGCCCAGACAGCAATGGCAGCAACAGCCGTGCCGTATTCTCAGGAACCGGTGTCAGTTACCTGCGTGTTCTACAAATTCGTCAAGGCGTCTCTTGTCCTCAGGGTCCATCGGCTTGGTCAGCAACTCCTTGCCGGGGTCGTATACTGCATCAACAACATTGCCGGGTTTGGGTATAAGGTAAACCACAAGGGCTTTCGCCTTCCTCTCCTTAAGGTCGCCTATGTAGTTGATGCGGACCGAATCGCCGGGCATGACTGCACCGTTGGTGAAACGCGCCTTGCTGATATCGAAGCTGATTTGATAGTCGCCTATCATGGTGGTCATCGACGTTGAGTCGCTGACTTCCTCTATTTTTGCTGTGCAGACCTTGATCTCCTTGCGGCATGAATGCATCGCGAGCATAACCAGAAGGAGAAGCGGAATTATAACATATTTCTTCATTTCGTCAACTGTTTTTGGTTCCATAAATAAGCACGGAGGGCTTACAGGACACGCCCTGCGTGCTAATTCAACGCCGCATTGACAGCGTTTGCGGGCAAGTAGCCCTAATGTCAATCTTGAAATTTAAGACAGAAGGAGGTTGGCAAGGCAGCCCCCTTCTGTCCGAGCAAGTCACAAAATATACAATTCTGTCAAATGTTTCATTTCGGGTTCTTAACGGTTACAGGAAGCTCGATTGTAGTAGTGATTCCGTAAGCGTCTTTAACGTCGAAGGTCAAAGTCTCTTCGTGCTCTCCGTAAGGAGCCTGTGAAGCGTCAGTTGTATTCTGCGTGAACGTCAACTTCAGGGTAGTCTCGTCAACACTTACATTGAAGTAAGGATTAACGCTGCCGTCAGTAGCTGTAAGCTTGGCAGAACCTGCAACATAGTTCAGGTAGTTCTTGCCGCTGTTGTCCATCAATGAAGCAAGTGATCCACCAAAGTTCTGTGAGTCACGGTCGTTAGTAACAGTGATGTCTGTCAGGTCTACAGGTATTGGTGTTGTTGTTCCAGCTGAAGTCCAATTCAGAACCGGCTTCTTGTAAGGATCTGTACCCCAAGGAGCATTCTCGTCTGTACGCCAGTCGTATCCAATGCCCTGTGACCAAGTAGCAAGCTTGATATACAGAGGCTCAGAGTAAGCGACCTCGTAGTTACCGGTTACCCAAGCTCCGTTAACCTTCTTGGCAGAGATGTTCTCATAGATGTTGTAAACGTTGAATGAACGTTCCTTGTCGTCAATGAGTTTCTTAGGTACAGTAAGAACGTATCCGTTGGCAGATGTAACGTCTTTAATATCATCAGTACCGAAGTCGAACCTGTACTCCTCTGTTCCATCGAGACCCTTGAAGATGTCTGTCAAATTAGCCGTACCCTCAGTTGCGAAAGAAGCTCCTACAGCCCAGCCGGCAGCCGGTGTGATGAACGGACGTACAATATTCGAGCTATTGTTCCAAGTCTGGCCGATCTTGATACCGAAGTCGCCCTTGAACGTTGTAGGCATCTTCTTGGTTGCAGAAGCCGTGATGGTCTTAGCCAAAACCTTAGTTCCGCTGATTACATTGTAGAGTTCGAGAGTCTGGGTGTATGTACCACCGTCTGCAAAAGCCATCGGATTGTCAAGAACGAACTTGACATACTTAATCTCTCCGTATTGGGCAGGGTTGGTTATTTCTGCCTTGTCTGCATCGTAATACTTAACAGTGAATACAGGAGCAACACCGTTAACCTTAAGATTCTCATCACTGTCAATATTTTTCCAGCTTCCTACAGAGCTGCAGTTGATGAATGTACCATCCTCAACCTCTACAAGGTCAGATGAAGTACCCTTGGTAAGGTCGATAGTTACGCCAGTGACATCACCCGTTGTAGAAGTATTACCTACTGCAACATAGAATGCACGGCCGTCCGGGTCAACCAAAGTACCGTCCAGGTTGACAGCATAGAGACGGAAACCGATAACGTCGCCGGCTACACCGCCAAGATCAGCAACTGTAATCTGGCCCTTATTGCCCTTGAAGAGGGTAGCCTTTCTGTTAGCGTCGCCAGGAACGCCAACGCCTACGTAGCTGTAGTTGTTCCATGAGTTAAGCTCTGAAGGATCAGAAGCTGAAGCGAACTTGCTGTCAAGAGTTACATAGAAACCGGCAATCTTATTGTTGGTCTTGTTGTTGTTGATATCGTAGTCTACCTGTATTTCGATAGCCTTGTCAACCTCGGCAGCGAGCAGAGGCTGTGCTGTACGGTTATCGCCTACAACAACATTGATGTCAGAACCAGAAGTGATTGGTGCGGTTGCAGGTTTTGTAGCGTCTTTCCATACATACTCTTTAGGTGCGCCTGCAGCTCCGTAGCGGTTGTTGATGCTTTCAACAGACCTCCAGATGCCGGCATTGTCCTTCAAGGCGAAGCCGTTTGAAGCAGGTTTAGCATCCTCTGCAGAGAGTGTAAGGTCATAACCTGTAATCACGCGGCGCTCGTCTTCGTTGAGTTTAGTATTCTTTACTGCTACAGCGAACAATACTTGTTGTTTGTTGTGCTCAACTGCAGCCCTGAAATCAGCAGCACTTACACCGTCAACCATCTTGAATGTAAGTTCCCAAAGGCCGTTGTTGAGGTCGCTTCTTGTAAGAAGGCCTGTGAAAGGTTCAACCTTTGCACACTCAACTACATCGCTAATCTCTTTGCCCTGAGAGTTGATGAGTGTTATGTTCTCCTTAGTAAGTTTAGCGTTTGTAGGTGATACACGTACAATAACTGAAACAGAATTAGTAGTAGTGTAATCCTTCTTGAAGGTCAACTGGGTATCTGTTACATCCTCTTTCGGGAATGTGTTCTCCTTCTGTGTAACCTTGCTGAACTTAGGACTGAGGTTAGATGTAGTATTGTCAGCATAGAAGAACGACACGCTTGTTACCATTGTAGAGTACTCGCCTACGATATCCTTGAGAGCGCCGTCAATGCTGTCGAGCTTCTCCTCGATTGCCTTGAGGTCGATCTGCAGGCCTTCAGCCTCGCCACCCTTCATCCAAGCCTCGACAACTTTCAGACGTGCGTCGAGGGCAGCAAGACCTGTCGTCTCGTCGTTGATCTGCAATTTGATGGCGTCGATGGCTGTCTTGGCTGCCTGTGCGATGCTGAGTGCCTGGTCTGCCGTAGCCTGTGCTGCGTCGGCAGCAGCCTTAGCAGTGTTGGCAACTGCAGTTGCGCGGTTCTCGGCAGCAGTGATAAGACCCTTCAGCTCGTCCTTAGCTGCATTAATCTGGCTGGTGAGTTCGTCCTTTGTAGCGCCGTCAGCGATAACCTGGTTGAGCTTGCTTTCGAGCTCGGAGATTTCGCCGAGTGCCTGGTTGGCAAGTGTCTTAGCCTCGTCGGCAGTCTGCTGTGCCTTGTCGGCAGCCTCCTGTGCGAGTGCTGCGGCTGCCTTGGCTTCCTCAGCCTTGCCGTCGGCGGCCTGTGCTGCTGCAAGTGCGCTGGCTGCGTCAGCTACACCCTGCTGGGCAACCTGTTCAGCCTTGAGGGCTGCGTCAAGAGCCTCAGCAGCTGCGGCTGCGTTCTTTGCTGCTTCCTCGGCAGCGTTTTCTGCTGTCTCGTCGATAAGTGCCTTGGCGTCGTCGAATGCCTTCTGGGCGGCTTCCTTAGCCTCGTCGGCGGTCTTCTGGGCGTTGTCGGCTGTAGCCTGGGCCTGGCTTACAGCTTCAGTTGCGGCAGCTACAGCCTGGTCGAGTGCGGCCTGGAGTTCTGCCAGAGCCTTGTCAGCATCCTGCTTTGCCTGCTCGGCGAAAGCCTGTGCTGCTGCGGCTGCTTCACGTGCGGCTTCAACCTCTTCCTTTGTTGCGCCGTTCTTCTCAAGCTCGTCAGCCTTTGCCATGGCGGCGTCAGCTACCTGCTGGGCGCCCTCGGCAGTGTTTTGTGCGTTAGCTGCGGCTTGCTGTGCGGCCAATGCCACTTCGTTGGCGGCGTTAGCCTTTGCGATTGCCTCGTTCTTTGCCTGCTCGATTGCCGATGCCATCTCGTTGATGCGGTTGGTCAGGTCGTCTGCCGTAGCCAGACCGTCAATCTGCGATTGCAGGTCCTTGATGTCGTCGTCATAATCTTCTGAACAAGAAACGAGCATACCCGTGGAACCTACGGCAAGCATAGACGCCATGAGTAATGAACTAGAAATTTTCTTTTTCATTTGACTAAATTGATTAAATTAAACTTATAAAAACACTAGTATTTTCTTGAAGAATAAATCCTATATCCTTTTTTCTTGCGCTGCAAATTTACGTCGAAAACTCTGAACAAAAAAAAAAAAACGTTAAGTAAATTTAATTTGAACGCTTTTTTTTGGTTGATAGACGACGTAAGCCGACGGATTTTGATGAAATTTGACCGAAAATAATGGAAAAAATAAAAATTATAATGTACGCGCGTACTTATTAAGCCGTAAACGGAAGAAAAAACGGGTGCGACGTTTAAGACGTAGCGAAAAAACAAAGCGATGCGGAAATATGCTGCATCGCTAAAGCCGCTTTATGGCAAGCGGGAAAATGAGGCATTAACGCACGATTTACAAAAGGTTATCTTTTACAAAGTAAAAGGTAACCTTTCACATCATAAAAGGTTACCTTTTGGAACGCAAAACACGGTCTTTTGCAATGCGTTGGAAATCAAACTGTTAGCAAAGCGGTTAATATCAGAGGAGCATTACCAGCACATAAGTCCAGTGGGCGACCATACCGGCGGCTATGCCGCCTATGGTATGCGACACTATCGCCTTGGACGTAAGCTCGCGGTAGCCCAGCGAGTCGAGCATGGCGGTGTGCGTGCTAAGGTATCCGCTCCAGCACATGCCGATGGCGGTGAACACGGCTATGGCGTTGCCGTCAACCCATCCGGCGCTCATGAAGCCGGGTATGAGGCCGAGCGAGGCGCCCACGGCGCCGAGGGCTGTTATGGGGAATGCCACCTGGTGGGGGTCGTTGAAGCCAAAGAGCCACTCGAACAGGAAGCCTATCTTGTTGGCGAGCCATGGCAGAAGCTCGACGCCCTGGTACGGCGAGCCGTCGTAGCCCGACGGTCCGGCACCGAAAGTGAGCATCATGACAAGCGTCGAGATTATAAGGACGCCGGGTATTATGGCTATGCCGATGTCGACGCCGGTGCGTCCGCCGTCGAGCAGGGAGTTAAGCGTGCGCAGGAATACGCTTTTCTGCTCTTCCTCCTTTTCCTCCTCCTCAACCTCGTGCCTGTCGCAGACCGGCTCGTCGGCGTACTGCGGATACACTTTGAGTATCTTGCGCTGCATGAGGCGCGTGGAAACAATGCAGCCTACGAAGGCTCCAAAGAGTCCTACTATCGGCTCGACGTAGAAGCCCTGCCCTATCATGAACACCATGACGAGCAGTCCCATGCCGAAGGCGGTGCCGAAATTGGTGAGCGAAATGAACTGGTATTTCTTGAAGTAGCTGCTGAAACGCTTGTCCTGCGACAGCGAGATGATGGCGGGATTGTCAGACAGGAATGTCATCACGGCTCCGAGCGAGGCCACTCCGGGCAGGTTGAACAGCGGGCGCATGAGCGGGCGGAGCAGCTTCTCGAGCAGGCTGACGACGCCGAACTCGACGAAGAGGCGGCCTATGGCGCCCGTGATGACGCAGATGCCCATAAGGTAGAACACGGTGTTGAGCAGCAGGTCGTGGGCGGTTTTCATAATAGTGTTGAGCATGTTGGGCACGCCCATGATTGACCCGATGTAGCCGAATAGCGCAAAGATTACGCACAGGCAGACTATACCGCTGGGTATGGCCTGCCAAACTTTCCTTAATAATGTATTTTTCATAGTCGGTCCTGGATGCGAAATATCGTTATCAGTCATTGCCCTTGCGCCACGGATTGCGCAGCGTCAGCATGTTGATGTCCCACGTGAAGCCTACGTCAAGCCAGTCGCGGCCGGGCTTAAGGGTGCCGGCCTCGTTGGTGTTGGTACCGAAACAGCGTGAATAGGCGGCATGCAGGCGCACTGACTTGTGCGGGCGGAACTCTACTCCGCCGCCCACCTGTGTCATCTCGGTGCCGGGCATGACGCAGTAGTCGGCAGTCTTTGAAGTGCTGTTGACGTCGTAAGTCACCTTGCCGAACACGTTCAGCTTGTCAGTCGGGCGGTAAGCCACGTTGACAATGGCGGAACAGTCGGCGAAAAGGAATGTCTGGCCGGATGCCGCACGGTTCATGAAGTCGGCCTCGACGGTGACGCAACCCAGCGCCAACTTATGTCCGAAAGACAGGTAACTGATGTAGCGGCCGCACATATACTCGACCATGTTGGCCGAATAGAGCGTGGACAGGCACCCGTGGCTGCCGTACCACATGAGGCTGTAGGCATACATGTCGGAGGCTTTCGCCACGAAAGGGCTCTGGCTGCACTGCACGGCTATCTTGTCGTTGCCGCTCTTCGTAGTGTATGCCACTGTGGCCCCGAGCTGGAAACAGGGTATGTTGTTCCAGTACTCGGAAGCGTAATAGACGTCGACAGGGTTGGCGTCATACTCATACCCGCCCACGGCAACCGGCTCCTTGCCCACCGAGAAGCTCCAATGGCGGTCGGGCTGGTACTTCAGGTAGGCCCAGTCGGTGGCGTCGAAAAAGCTCTCGCCGGAGCATCCTTTGTTGAGACGCTGGCGGTAAGCATAAGAAAAATGGTCGTTGATCTTGCCGTCGAGTAGGAGCATGAAATACTTCCCCTTGAAGCCGGAGTTGTCGTGTACGGCATCGCCGTCGACGTATTCACGCTGGTAATCAACCCTCGTCTGCATCTTCAGCCTCACCAATTCGTCCTGCGCGCAAGCCGCAATGACGCTCGCACCGCACAGTACGGCACAGATAAGTCGTTTCATCTGGTAATATGTGTTTGTTCTTAATGGTATTAAATCTGCGCAAATATAGTACAAACCACGCGCAACGCAAAATAAAATGCGCATGAAATGTGAATATTGTTGCATAAAAAAGCACCGCCCCTGCATAGGGACGGTGCCGTACCGAATATTTTATCCGCATCCATACTGTCCAGGCCTGCCGGCCCGTACTTATGGGACACGTGCGTCAAAGCTTCTGCTTTACCTCTATTTCGGTGAATGTTTCGAGGATGTCGCCTACCAGAATGTCGTTGAAGTTGACAAGACTGATACCGCACTCGAAGTTCACGCCGACCTCCTTGACGTCATCCTTGAAGCGCTTGAGGGCGTTGATGTCGCCCGTGTGTACCACGATACCGTCGCGCACGACGCGCGCCTTGTCGCTGCGGTGCACCTTGCCTTCGGTGACGTAGGCTCCGGCAACCGTGCCGACTTTCGATATATGGTAAACCTCGCGCACCTCGACCTGGCCGGTAACAACCTCCTTGACCACCTTGTCGAGCATTCCTTCCATGGCCGACTTGACGTCTTCGATGGCGTCGTAAATCACAGAGTAGGTGTTAATCTCGACTCCCTCCTGCTCGGCCAGCTTGCGTGCAGCGGCCGAAGGACGTACCTGGAAGCCCACGATGATGGCGTCTGAAGCGTCGGCCAGCGACACGTCGCTCTCCGAAATCTGGCCAACAGCCTTGTAGATGACGTTGACCTTTATCTTTTCGGTAGACAGCTTGATGAACGAGTCGCTCAAAGCCTCGATACTTCCGTCGGTGTCGCCCTTGACAACGATGTTCAGCTCCTTGAACGAACCGAGGGCAATGCGGTGGCTGATGTCGCTCAGCGTCAGTCGCTTCTGCGTGCGCAAGCCCTGCTCGCGCTGCAGCTGCAGACGCTTGTTGGCTATCTCGCGCGCCTCCTGCTCGGTGTCGAGTATGTGGAACGAGTCGCCTGCGGTGGGCGCACCGTTGAGTCCGAGGATTATGGCCGGATCGGCCGGACCTGCGTGCTCGATGCGCTGGTTGCGCTCGTTGAACATTGCCTTGATGCGGCCGTAGTGCGTACCGGCAATCACGATGTCGCCGACGTTGAGCGTACCGTTGCTCACAAGCACGGTCGAAACATAGCCGCGACCCTTGTCGAGCGACGACTCTATGATGCTACCGGTGGCCTTGCGGTTGGGGTTTGCCTTGAGGTCGAGCATCTCGGCCTCGAGCAATACCTTCTCGAGCAGCTCGTCTACGCCCAAGCCTTTCTTGGCACTGATCTCCTGGCACTGGTACTTGCCGCCCCATTCTTCGACGAGCAGGTTCATGTTTGCCAGGTCTTCGCGTATCTTGTCGGGATTGGCTCCCGGCTTGTCTATCTTGTTTATGGCGAACACCATCGGCACGTTGGCAGCCTGTGCGTGGGCTATGGCCTCGCGCGTGGTCGGCATCACGCTGTCGTCGGCCGCGATTATGATGATCGCGATGTCGGTAACCTGCGCTCCGCGGGCACGCATGGCGGTGAACGCCTCGTGGCCCGGGGTGTCGAGGAAGGTTATCTTGCGGCCGTCTGAAAGCGTTACGTTGTACGCTCCGATGTGCTGGGTTATGCCGCCGGCCTCGCCCGCAATGACGTTGGTGTTGCGTATGTGGTCGAGCAACGAAGTCTTACCGTGGTCGACGTGGCCCATGACAGTAACGATCGGGGCGCGCGGTACGAGGTCGTTCTCGTCGTCGGCCTCCTCGGTTATCGCCTCAGACACTTCTGCGCTTACATACTCGGTCTTGAATCCGAACTCGTCTGCTACGATGTTGATGGTCTCTGCGTCGAGGCGCTGGTTGATGGATACCATGATGCCGAGGCTCATGCAGGTGCCGATGACCTGGTTTACAGACACGTTCATCATGCTTGCCAGCTCGCTGACAGTCACAAACTCGGTCAGCTTCAGTATCTTGCTCTCGGCCTTGGCCTCGGCGCGCTGCTCCTTCAGGTGCTCCTGTACGGCGTCGCGCTTCTCCTTGCGGTACTTGGCGGCCTTCTTGTTCTGTCCCTTGCTGGTCAGACGGGCGAGCGTCTCCTTTACCTGGCGTGCAACGTCTTCCTCGTTGACTTCAAGCGGCTTATGGTTGCGCTTGCGGTTCTTCTTCTTGGCACTGCCCTTCTCGCCGGCCTTGTCAGGGGCGGCGTTTCCGGTCTGCTTGACGGCCTGGTCTATGTTTACGCGCTCCTTGGTTATGCGCGAACGCTTCTTCTTGCTGCCGTCCTGGCGGTTCTGGGCAGCCTTCTCCTCGCGTTCCTTGCGGCGCTCCTCCTTAGATTTCTTCTTCGGGCGTGTGCTCTGGTTGAGCGAGTCGAGGTCAATCTTGCCGAGCACGTTGACTTTCGGGGCGAACTTCTTTTCGCTCTTAAGGGTGAATATCTTGCCCTCTTCGCTTCCTGCCGGAGCTGCGTCTTCCTTCTCCGTCTTAGGCTCTGCCTTCTGCGGTTCGGGTGCTACGGCCGGCTCTGCCTGGGCGGGCTTGTCCTCCACCTTACCGGCAGCGGCCTTGTCCGGTTGGGCGGCGACTGTCCCTACAACCGGCTTCGCAGTTTCAACAGGCTTGGGGGCTTCCTCTACGGGCTTTGCCGCTGCCTGTGCGGCAACCGGTTTTACCTCTTCAGGCTCGTGGCTTACGGCAGAAGCCTTGTCGGCGGGAGCCTCGGGCTTAGCTTCGGGAGCAGCCTTGGGCGCCGGTTTCTTGCCCAGACTGTCAAGGTCAATCTTGCCCAATACGGTGTATTTCTGCGGCTGTGTAGCCTTGACGGGCTTTTGCTCCTTGCGGTCAGACGGGCGTTTCTTCTCCTTGGGATGCTTCTGGAGCAGCTTCTCGGCCTGGTTGCGCACCTCCTTGTCAGACTTGAACTCTTCCTTGAGGGCGTTATACTGGCCGTCGCTGAGCTTGAAGCTGAGGTCGTCCCTGACCTCGCCAAGGTCACTTCTCTTTTTCAGGAATTCAACTGCCGTTTGAAGTCCTATATTCAATTCACGAATTGCTTTATTTAATCTGATACTCATAATCTAATTTAATTCATAATCCATAATCCATAATTCATAAATCACATTACCTCGACCGGGGTCCCTTTCATAATCCACAACCGGCCTGCGCCTTGCTCCCGGCGCAGCCGGTCATGTATCAGGAATTATGAATTATGAATTACTCAAACTCTGCCCTCAGCACTTTCAGCACATTGTCGACGGTCTCCTCCTCAAGGTCGGCCTTCTCAACGAGCATGTCGCGCGGAGCGTTGAGCACAGCCTTGGCCGTGTCGAGACCGATGCCCTTGATGGCGTCGATAATCCACTGGTCTATTTCGTCAGAGAATTCGTCGAGGTAGATGTCCTCGTCGACCTCGCTCTCGTCAAGCTCGCGGAATACGTCGATTGTGTATTCGGTCAACATGCTGGCCAGCTTGATGTTCATACCGCCGCGGCCTATCGCCAGCGACACTTCCTCGGGACGCAGGTAAACCTCAGCCTTCTTGTTCTCCTCGTCAACGTTGATGCTCGATATCTTGGCGGGGCTGAGCGCGCGCTGGATGAAGAGCTTGATGTTGGCGGTGTAGTTCACCACGTCGATGTTCTCGTTGCAAAGCTCGCGGACGATGCCGTGGACGCGGCTACCCTTGACGCCGACGCAGGCTCCTACGGGGTCAATGCGGTCGTCGTAGCTCTCTACGGCTATCTTGGCGCGCTCGCCCGGCATGCGGGCTATGCGGCGTATCATAATCAGTCCGTCGGCAATCTCGGGCACCTCGGCCTCGAGCAGGCGCTCAAGGAACATGTTGCTGGTGCGCGAAAGGATTATCTTCGGGTTGTTGTTGTCGTTGTTCACCTCCTTGATGACGGCACGCACGGTCTCGCCCTTGCGGTAGACGTCGTGCGGTATCTGCTCGCTCTTGGGCAGGATAAGCTCGTTGTTCTCGTCGTCGACGAGCAGCACCTCGCGCTTCCACACCTGGTAAACCTCGGCGCTGATGACCTGGCCCACACGGTCCTTGTACTTGTTGTACAGGCTGTCGTGCTCAAGCTCGAGTATCTTCGAAGCCAGCGTCTGGCGCAGGTTCAATATGGCACGGCGGCCGAACTTGCTGAAGTCGACCTTCTCGCTGACTTCCTCGCCAACCTCATAGTCTGGTTCAATCTTCAGGGCTTCGGTGAGCGATATTTCCTTGTTCTCGTCTTTCACCTCGCCGTCGGCCACTACGATACGGTTGCGGTAAATCTCGAAGTCGCCCTTGTCGGGGTTTACGATGACGTCGAAATTCTCGTCGCTGCCAAAAATCTTAGCTATGACATTGCGGAAACTCTCTTCCAGCACGCTCATGAGCGTGGTGCGGTCGATGTTCTTGGTATCCTTGAACTCCTTAAAGGTGTCAACCATGCTTACGGTATCTTCACCACTTTTCTTTACTGCCATTATATTTCGTTGTTTTTATTTCCACTTAATCGGCGGTACGAAGCCCTCAACCAGGCTCCTGCGGGCTGCCGCGCTGCATGCGCCGCTCCTTTCCCGTGCGCCTTGCGTCCACAGCAAGATGCCCTTACCCCGCGCATTAATTAATACCGACCCGCTCCGGTTACTTGAAGCTAATCAGATATTTCGTGTATTTCACCTCGTCCATGTCGAACGCCTTGTCGATGTCCTCGACCACAGGGCGCTTGGCTCCTTCCTTCTTAACCTTCTCCTTCACGGTCACGGTAAACTTCCGTCCGTCCACGGCCTTGAGCACTCCCCGGTGCTTCTTGCCAGCGGCGTCGAGCACCTCGACCTCCTTGCCGACGTAATTGACATACTGCTGCTCCACCTTGAACGGCTGGCCAAGGCCGGCACTGCCCACTTCGAGCTCGTAATCCTCCTCGTCGCGGCTGAGGCGTTCCTCGATATAGCGGCTAAGCTGCACGCAATCCTCAATCCAAACGCCGTCGGCATGGTCAATCTCAACTACAATCTTGTCATCCGGGCTGATTTCGACGTCAACCAAAAAATACTCCTTGTCCTTCAGCCACTCTTCAACTAAACTTCTAACTACGTTTTTGTCTATCATAAACGGGTGATTAAAATAAAATGAGGAGCCTTCCGTAAGGCCCCTCATTCCACTGAACGCTGCAAAATTAGCAATAAAATCGCACACTTACAAATATTTTCCCGTTTTTTACGTGAAATGCAACAAAAAAGTAAAAAAACACATACCGCCAGCCGGCCTAAATACAAAAGGCCGCCTTTTGCATTGCAAAGATTGTCTTTCAACATGCAAACAGGCAGTTTGTCGCAGCGTTGCAGTCTGTTTACGGATAGTCACACACCATGCACAAACAACGTGATTAAAAAGCAAAAGGCGGGAAAAACGACCTGTCAACGATAGGATTTCCCGATTATGATAATCTCAAAGGCCTTGTGTCATTTAACGACAAATTTCTTTCCGTTCATGATATAAACGCCCTTTGGCAGCTGGATAATGTCACGCCCGACATAAATTCCATCGACGGTATATATCCGTCCTATTTCACGCCTGTCGCCAGCTGCAATCTCCGTAATGCCCGATTCGCCAGCCGACTCGGCTATGACGATGCAGTCGGTACGATTCATCATTTTGTTGTCGGTGTAGAAGTCTATCCTTATTTCATCACCAGGATTCAGAGCCACATTCTTGGTCAGGTGTTTCATCAGTCTCTCGTTATTGGCCGAGGCAGTCCATTGGTCAATCCGTTCGTCATTGACACTCAACCCATACCAGCCCTGTCCGTCGTTTTCATCGAAATATGTTGTCGTTACATCGTATGCCGCGGGCATGCCGTTCCACGTAACTGTCATACATCCCGGACCGGCTTCGCCTACCGTAACGGTATCGTTTGACGCCTTGAAATACACTCCGTTCTCGACCTCGCGGAACACTCGACCAGACAGAACGGCATGCTCCATTTCGATACAGCCTTCGGCCACGAGCTTTATGTCTGACCCGAAGCTCCAAACGTCGCCCTTGTTGACAGTTCCATCGGCAGCCACAGCGTCAACCCTCCAATAGTATTTCGTGCCGTACTTCAGCGCTTCCGGCCTTATCTCAGTAGTTTCAGTCACACCGACAAGGTCGCTCTCGTCAATCTGATCGTCGGCACTCAGATACACCTTGTAATATTCAGTGCCGAAGGCTCGGTGCCAACGCAAGCTTGCAGGAACACATGCGACACGTTCCTGCACAGCCTCACGCAGCTCGGCATGCTGCTCTCCGTCGGCCGGAACGGGCCATGTGGGCTTGGCCTGCGCCGTGGTAAAGCGGAATGTCTCGCTTTCCATAACGGTGCCGTCTGCGGTCGTACCCTCGGCCTTCCAATAATAGGTGGTACCGGGTTGCATGTCAAACGTGGCAGCGTCAAGCTCGGTCATGCCGTCCTCCGCCGTTCCGATGAAGTAGCGGTAAGCATCGGCTGAAGCCGTATTGCCGCACCATGGCGTCACTCCGACGTCTATTCCTATCGCTCCGTCGCCGGGAAACGGCACAGGAGCATCCTCTATTCCTGCCACCGGGCCTACCTTCCCGTCAAGACCAGGCACGTCGGCAGCGTCGTCAAGTGCGAACTTATAATCGTAATACATGTCCGTATCGAACCCCGTGCCCGTATCCTTGGTGTTGCCATTTACGCCTGTAAACTTGTTGCCGAGCGACAGAACGTCGGCATAACTGGCCGTCATGGGGTCGTCGGAATACATCTGTTCAAAGGGCGTATTGGTGTTCTCGAAGTAACAGTTCTCAACTATCACCTTGGCGCGCGTATGGTAGCCCACGCAATACGAGCTGTTACGGGTGTAATAGTTGTTGAAAACGTGCCCCAAACCATAGCCTACCCGTGGGTTGCGCTGTGTGGTGTTCTCAAAGCGGCAGTGGTGGTACGTCACGCGCTGGCGGCCGTAGTCCTCGTAGTGTTGCGTGCCCGAGTTGCACACCGACACCTTGTCGTGGTCGTGGAATCTTGTCCACGACACCGTCATGTAGCTCGAACCGATGGTGAAGTCGAGCGCGCCGTCGTCACATTCGGACAGGTCGCAGTGGTCAATCCACACGTGGTGGCAGTCGCGGAAAGCCATTCCGTCGGGCTTGGCCTTCCTTATAGCCAAGTTGCGCACTATGATGTTGCTCTGCCCATTGGCATCAAAGCCGAGACCATCGAGAGTCACTCCGTCACCGGCGCCCACTATCGTCTTGTTGCTGCCTATCGACACATAGTCTTTCTGGTCGTTAAGGCCTCCGCCCTTAAGATCGTTTTCAATGATTATTACGTACGGCTCGGAGCCTCGGGCGTAGCGTTCAAGCTCGGCGCGGGTGGTCACCCTGACAACCTGTCCCTCTCCTCCACCCGTCGTTCCGTAAAGTCCGAGGTCGGCATACGTGGCAAATCCCGCAAGTCCATGTTGGGCAGCCACACATAGCGGCATAACCATTGCCATCGCAAATAATGAAATCCTTATGTTTTCCATGTTATGATATGTTTTATAAAAGGTGGACTTTTAGCTCTCCAAAGTCCACCTTTCGCATGCTAAAAGACCATATTTTGCAAGCCAAAAAACAATCTTTTATAAATCATTGAATATCAGTACATTATTCAATTACATATTTCTTACCGTTCATGATGTACACGCCACGTCCCAGACGGTCAAGATCTACAGTGCCGCGGGCATCCTTCATAACAAGTTTTCCTGTCACGTCGAACACATCATACACACCGTCTGCGTCTCCTTCAACCGTAATCAAGCCTATGCCCACGCTACCTTCGAAAACAAGCGATGGCAGACCGTCCTCTCCTACTTTCCACTGGAACGCTCCGTCAATATCACGGGCATTCTTGTTCAATTCGTCAACTATAGTAGAGACTTCAGCCAAAGCAACCTTCTTGCAATTCTCGAACACACCGTAGTCGCAATTTGACTTCTCGTTATAAGCCTCAGCTGGCAACCATTTTATCGGATTCTCCCTCTTGTGACGCACAGTGCAGGTGTCCGTCCAAAAACAGTCTACAGCCTTGCTGGGATTCTCGCATATAGTTATTACGCCCTCGCCTGTCGGGTCTTCAGGGTCTGGTATGGTCGTGGTGGTTTCTGATTTGCCCAATTCAGGACACACCGCGCCCCACCACTTGAATGAAGCCAGATTAGAGCCTACGCCGCCGAGCCATCCGCCAAAGTAACAGTTTTGGATAAGCGAGGTATTGCGGCCAGAACCGACAAGGCCGGCAATGTTATTCTTTCCCCATGTCCATGCGTATGTTACGCAGTTGAGCACCTTGCCACCACCAGTAAGAGTTCCAACAATACCGGCGTGGTAAGAGCCACCGCAATAAATAGTACCACTCGTCTGACAGTTGATGACCGTAGTTCCGTCGGCAATGCCGACGATAAGACCTACGTTGGCGTTACCCGACATGTACGTATCCTCTACAACGAGATTCTTTATCTCGCCACCTTCAGTAAAGTTGAACAATCCTGTAGCCGATTTCTCGCCTTTCAGATATACACCTTTGATAGAATGGCCTCCACCGTCATAGTACCCAGAAAAACGCTGATAATCATACTCTCCGGCCTGATAGCCTATGCCGCCGAATGTCCTCAATCCAGTAGCATCAATGCCACTCTGGTCTCCATACTCATCCCACGAGGTTTTTCCCATGACGTCATTATTAAAAACGAGATCGGCAGTCTGGAGAAAATACACTCCGTCGGTATACATATTGTCCCAGTTATTGTCATCTGCGGCCAAGTTCTCTATCTCGACTGCCAGTTTTGCGAACTGCTCTGGAGTTGCGATAAGATAGGGATCGTCCTTCGTTCCCGTACCACCAGCAAACTCCTCTGCAGCGTAATGTTCCCATTGAGTTTCCGTGTAGTTGTCTTTCGCGGAGTCAGTATTGACGCTAGCTCCGGCGTATGACCACCCTGTAAGCAGCAGTGCTGCCGTGAATAAAGATTTTTTCATGTCTTTTCTTTTTAGGTTTTACTATTTGTTTAACATCACTTTCTTTGCGTTGCGGTAACCGTCTTTGTCGGTCACCCACACGATATACACGCCATTGTCTAACGCGCTAGCGTCAATAGTGTTCTCGCCACTGGTCAAAGCTGACGTCAGGCGGCACCTTCCCATATCGTCGAATACATGCATGGCGCATACGTTGACATCGCTTACCACCTTGATTGCAGAACCTTCCACACTTACATCGAACTTAACAGCGTGCACGTGGCGTATCGATGAGGACGTACCGAACTCTCCGTTGATTTCCTCGCCCATAAGACTTGCAAGATATTTCTCCAGCGCAGTGTAACCCTCAGCATTGATGTAATTGCCGTCGGAGGCGTCGTCGGGATCAAAGCCATTGGTCGTTTCCCACTCGTTCGGCATTCCGTCGCCGTCGGTATCAAAGTCACTATCACGGTAAACAGGCTCCGGGGCATCGGGGAAGATAGAGAATCCGTTTTCCAGTTTCACCATCTCGGCATCAGTTTGATCGTCGATTATTCCGTACTTGCCGCCATTCTGCCAGCTACCACCGTACGTTGCGGTGCCCTCGGTGGCCTCGCGTATGATACGCCTCTCTATCGCGTCGCGGTTGATCGTACCCACCTTGGCCAACACTGTACGGTAAGCGTCCTCGGCACTTTCGAGCTTGTCCTTCATAGTGTATGCCGTAACGTCAAACTTATAATCAGGATAGAACTTCGAGGGAACGATAAACTCATCAACAAACTTCACCTTCGATGCGTCGCCGTCAACCTCTACACCCTTCAGGTTGTCTTCCGACAACTCGGGCATACCCTCCATGACGTTGCCCGACAGATACCACTCCGAAATCCTCGTGCCAGCCGTAGGGCGCATGAACTTGTGACACCCTGACGAGTTTCCCTTAATTGTCGCGGGACCGGGTTTCCAGTAATTATTGACGAAATTCACCTGGTGGCCCTGGTAACGGTTCGATTCCGAACTGTTTTCACCACCATAACAAGCGTTCACCTTGCCCCAGTTGTAATTCACGTTGTTCACGAATTCGTCGTAAACGATGAAATCGTCATCCCTCGCACCCTGGAACCGGGGACTGCGCGAATAGTTATGCGCTAGCATGTTGTGGTGGAACGTTGACTGCGAACCGCCCCACTGGCAACCGAAACTGCGCGCCGAGCCCTTATGGTGGCCGGCATCATAAAGTCCCTCGTGCAGCAGGCAATATTGATAAGTATGGAAATGGCAGCACTGGTTATTGACAATCTCCTCGGCCGACCAACCGAAAGTACAATGGTCGAAGATAACCTGCTCAGTGTTTTCGGCGCACAACGCCTGGTCTACAAGCTCGGCGTCCTTTACTAGATCGGTACCGTCCCAACCATGCGAGCCCGTACGGAAACGCATGTTACGCACCACTACGTTCTTCGCCCCGTTAATACTGAACATGCGGGGATACAGCGTTATGCCCTCACCTGGTGCCGTCTGGCCCGCAATGGTAAGTCCGGCTGTACGGGTGACACGCAGCACATCCTTTAGGATAATCCATCCGGAGCAGTTGAACACCACGGTTATCGGCTCGTCAGGATACTGTGCTAAAGCCCAGCGCAACGAACCTTCGGGCGGGGTCAACGGGTCGTCTTCAAGGTTTGTCACCGTAACCACGCGACCTCCACGACCACCCGTGGCGAACTTGCCGAAGCCTTCAGCCGTCGGGAAGGAAGGAATATTCTGCGTAACAGTGGGATAGTCGTAATCCTGAGCTTCAGAAGAGATACAGAAGCCCAGAAACATACAAAACAGAATTAAAAATTTACGTTTCATTGGTTAAATACTTTACAAATACACTCTTAAAAATCACATATCCATCAATATTTTCCTTGCGTTGCGGTAACCGTCTTTGTCGGTCACCCATACGATATACACGCCTTTGCCTAATGCGCCGGCGTCTACAGTGTTCTCGCCGCGGGTCAAAGCTGACGTAAGACGGCACCTTCCCATGTTGTCAAATACGTGCATGGCATATACATCGGCCTCACTCGTCACCTTGATTACTGAACCTTCCACGCTTATGTCGAACTTAACGGCGTGTTCGTCGCGTATCGACGTAGGCGTACCGAACTCCCCGTTGATTTCCTCGCCCATAAGACTTGCGAGGTATTTCTCTAACGCCGTGTAGCCTTCGGCGTTGATATAGTTGCCGTCAGAAGCATCGGCGGGGTTAAAACCGTTGGCCGTCTCCCACTCGTTCGGCATTCCGTCGCCATCAGTATCCCAGCCTTCGGGACGGCTTTCGCTCGGAAGTGCGGTGCTGCAATATGTCGTACCATCGTCGTTTAACACCATTTCCGCATCAATCGGGTCATCTATTATGCCATAAATGCCACGGTTATTCCAGCTACCCCCATACGTAGCGGTTTGCGTGCGGGTCTCCTCGATGATGCGTTTCTCTATCTCGTCGCGCACAATACATCCCGCCTTGGCCAACACGTCTTCAAGAGCTTCATCGGCGGTCTGCAGATTATTTAATAAGGTATATGCGTCAATGTCAAACGACCAATCCTTTGTATAGAACTTCTTTGGCACCAGCGGCGTATCCCAAAGATGTACAAGCTCGTCTTTCTCGATACAAAGCGTATTGTCCGAGGTGAAATCGTCGCGTCTGTCAAGCTTGTTGCCGGAAATGTGGAAATAAGAAGACTTAGTGCCACCACCGAGCGATGCAAAAAGCAATTTTGAGTCCTGGACAGTTGCCGTAGCAGGTCCGCCGCGCCAATAGTTGTTCATCACGTTGGCTAAATAGCCGCTGTAACGAGGCGAAGTGCCCTTGTTGTCGCCACCGTAACAGCCCAAACCTGAACCGCAATTATTGTAGTTGACATTGTTTACAAACTCAAAGTAAGTCAGATAATCGTAATCTACACTAGCGGCAAAGCGCGGAGAGCGGCGCAGGTTGTGGGCAAGCAAGTTGTGCGTGAATGTGCTCGCACCGCCACCCCAACACACACCGTATCCACGGGCGCCTTTTTTATGACCAGCATCGTACAGTCCTTCGTGGAAGATATTATACGAATAGGTTTGGAAGAATGAGGCACTGTTGGTACAAAGCTCCTCACCCGACCAACCGAATACACAATGGTCGATAATCAGGTTGTAGGCATTCTCGGTACCAAGAGCCTGCTCTGGATTCTCAACGTCCAGCATCGTGCCGTCCCATGCACGGCTTCCGCAGCGAACCCTGATGTTACGCACAATGGCATTTACGTTCTCGTCGCCAGCAGAATTGAAACTTATACCGCGCGGATAGAGAGTAATGCCCTCTCCGGGAGCAGTCTGTCCAGCTATGGTAAGACCTCCCTTGTGACGTATACGAAGTATATCCTTAAGGTAAATCCAGCCCGACACGTCGAAAACGACGGTTACCGGCTCGCCGGGATACTGGTTGACGGCCCAACGCAACGAGCCTACGGGCGGATTGTCGGGGTCGTCCTCAAGGTTGGTTACCCTTACAACGTGACCGCCACGGCCGCCGGTAGTATACTTGCCGAAACCTACAGCAGTGGGAAAGGCCGGTATGTTCTGTGTAACCGTAGGGTAAGCGAAGTCATCTGTAACCGTAGTTCCCTTTACGTCATCCTGCGCCACGGCTTCCGTAATACTGACCATCGCCAATGAAATTGTTAAAACTAATGCTTTCATAAACAATCAACTAGATTTTGAAATAATAAATATATTGTCTGATCATAAACAACGGAAACATGAAGAATTACACCTTCCTAACCACCTTGTGCATTATCCTCTCGCCGTCAGGCAGCATAATACTCAGGATATACACTCCCTTTGGCACATTGCCCCACTCCATGCTCATGCCCTTACGGCTTGCCACCACATCGCCACTGAGCGAATACAGCGTAGCATCGGCCTGTATATTCCAGTAAATGCCGTAACGGGTGACATGTATTTCAACGGATGAAGTCTCAACATTACTTATTCCTGTTGACGTACTGCTTACTTCGTCGCCCAAACAGCCTGTCGTGCTTACTGTGCGCAAAGTATAACGGTCAGAAGAAGTAGCATCGGGGTCAGTATATGACGTCTCCGTAAGATTGGCAAGATAGACACCGTTCTTATAAGTAGATGTTCATAATTAGTTTATATCATATAGATTT
>ULQU01008681.1_pt1 | contig 50060 bp, 38 predicted proteins | sample 1954841 | NCBI WGS metagenome assembly ULQU01 (sample SAMEA4835664, study PRJEB28245) | human gut metagenome | biome: gut microbiome; material: fecal sample | place: Denmark | collected 2008
GAAGAATTGAAACAGCGTGCTCACAAATTGGAAAAGATTAAAAAGGATGCTGAAGCAGTTGCTGAATCTTTGAAGGGCGTATCTTTGAAAATCGCTACAAAAGTCAGCGCTACTGGTTCTATCTATGGTTCAGTAGGTAACATCCAGATTGCTGAAGAATTGGCTAAATTGGGTCACAACATCGATCGTAAGATTATTGTTGTTAAGGATCAGGTTAAGGAAGTTGGTCATTACAAGGCAATCGTTAAACTTCATAAGGAAGTTTCTGTTGAGATTCCTTTTGAAGTTGTTGCAGAAGAAGCTTAATTTTGCAGTCTGTAAATACTTGATAATTCCCCTGTCGGACTTGTTTCGGCGGGGGATTTTTTTTGTATATATGTTTCGGAGGTGTGCGTACGGATAGGGGGTAGTTTGTATTGATGTGTTGAAGTAGTGTGTGTATTTGCCTGTTGTGATAAAGAGTGGGTAGATAGAATAGAGGGGGATTAAGGTGTGTAGATACATGGGATAGATGTATCTGAATATTGCAGGAGGAAGGAAAAGGGCATAAAAAAAGTCTGTAGGCTGAGCTTACAGACTTTCAATTCTCTCGAATGTTCGGCTTCAATTATTCAGCTACAACTGCAGAGTCAACTGCTGCTGAATCAACTGCTGCTGAATCAACTACTGGAGCTGCTTCTTCTACAACTGTTGCTGCGATTGAATCTGAATCAACTGTAGATTCTGAATTAGCTGCTTTGTTACCGCAAGATGCGAAAGAAACAGCAGCAAATGCTACGAACAAAAATACTAATTTTTTCATTTTCTTTGCTTTTTAAAATCTGTAATACTTTAGTTGTTTTCTTAAAACGTTGCAAAGATATGTACTTTTCAGATACGTTGTTCTCCTGTCTTGAACTTTTTTTTGAAAAAGTGTATTTTTAACATTTTTAAAGTCATATATCCTTGTAAAATGCTCATTTGTGCTCTTTTTGTGCATGAATTTGTAAGATTTTTATTTCTTCTTATCTTATTTTATTTAAATGCTGTCTATTTGTGTCAATGCCCGGTTGGGGAGGATGCTGGTTTATTCCCAAAAAAATGATAACTCTGGAGTCTTGGATCTGAAAGTTCGGATAATATTGCGTAACTTTGTAACTTGAAAACATTTATATAAAGACAGAATGATTGATACAACTGTATTTCAGGATAAAAAGGCTATCTATTATACATTAGGATGTAAGTTGAATTTTGCCGAAACTTCGACCATAGGTAGAGCGTTGAAGGAAGCGGGGGTCCGTACGGCACGTGAGGGCGAGAAGGCTGATATCTGTGTAATCAACACTTGTTCCGTTACGGAAATGGCCGACAAGAAATGCCGGCAGGTAATCCATCGCCTGGCAAAGGAAAACCCAGGTGCCTTCATTGTCGTTACCGGTTGTTATGCACAGTTGAAGCCGGGTCAGGTGGCCGATATTGAAGGAGTTGATCTGGTGCTGGGTTCGGAACAGAAAGGGGATTTGCTGAATTATTTGGGCGCTATGGAGAAACACGGGCATGGTGAGGCTATTGTAACTGCTTCAAAGGATATCCGGAAGTTTTCCCCTTCCTGTTCGCGTGGTGACCGTACCCGTTATTTTCTGAAAGTTCAGGATGGCTGTGATTATTTCTGTTCTTATTGTACCATACCGTATGCGCGTGGAAGAAGCCGGAATGGAACAATTCAGGAGCTGGTAGATCAGGCCCGTCAGGTGGCGGCTGAAGGCGGTAAGGAGATTGTGCTGACTGGCGTGAATATCGGTGATTTCGGTAAGACTACAGGAGAGACATTCTATGATCTGGTAAAGGCTTTGGATAAAGTGGATGGAATAGAACGGTACCGGATTTCATCCATTGAGCCGAATCTGTTGACTGATGAGATTATAGAGTATGTATCTCATTCTTCCCGTTTCATGCCTCATTTCCATGTCCCGTTGCAGTCGGGTTCTGATGAAGTGCTGAAACTGATGCGGCGCAGGTATGATTCCGCTTTGTTTGCTTCTAAGGTAGCCAAGATCAAGTCGCTGATGCCCGATGCGTTCATCGGTGTAGATGTGATTGTTGGTACGCGTGGCGAAATGCCCGAGTATTTTGAAAAGGCCTATAAGTTTATAGAAGAACTGGATGTTACCCAGTTGCATGTGTTCAGTTACTCGGAGCGTCCCGGAACACAAGCTTTGAAAATTGATTATATCGTCTCACCGGAAGACAAACATGCGCGCAGTCAGCGTCTGTTGGCACTTTCGGATGAGAAGTTGAAAGCCTTTTATTCCCGTCATATCGGACAGGAAGCTGTTGTGCTGATGGAACACTCGAAACCAGGAGTTCCCATGCATGGATTTACGGATAATTATATCCGTGTCGAGTTGAATCATGATGATGACTTGGATAACCAACTGGTCCATGTACGTTTGGGCGATTTCAATGAAGATGGTACTGCTTTGAAAGGAATCATATTATAATCATAATTATGAAAAAGGTGTCGGTAGTTATATTGAATTGGAACGGGGCCGGGATGCTTCGGAATTATCTTCCTTCTGTGGTAAAGTACTCACAAGGGGAGGATGTGGAGGTCTGTGTGGCAGATAACGGTTCGACCGATCATTCATGTGAAATTCTGGAGAAAGAATTTCCTTCCGTACGTCTGATTTGTCTGGATAGAAACTACGGATTCGCCGAAGGTTACAATAAGGCATTGGCCCAGGTGGATGCCAAATATGTCGTTCTGCTGAACAGTGATGTAGAGGTTACGGAAGGATGGCTTGATACATTGACGGATTATATGGAGAAACATCCGGAGGTGGTAGCCTGTCAACCGAAATTGCTGGGATGGAGAGATAGGGAACGTTTTGAATATGCAGGGGCTTCCGGAGGTTTTATCGATTACTATGGATATCCTTTCTGTAGAGGTCGTATTTTTGACGTTGTTGAGAAAGACAGGCATCAGTATGATACGGTTATTCCTGTTTTTTGGGCTACTGGCGCCGCTTTATATATCCGATTGGATAAGTATAGGGAAGTGGGAGGTCTGGATGGCCGTTTCTTTGCGCATATGGAGGAGATTGACTTGTGCTGGCGGTTGAACAGTAGAGGTTATCGGCTGGTTTGTATACCTCAAAGTGTAGTATATCATGTTGGAGGGGCTACATTGAAGAAAGAGAATCCCCGTAAGACTTTTCTTAATTTCCGGAACAATCTTCTGATGCTTTATAAGAACTTGCCGGATGAAGATCTGAAACCGGTAATGAGGATGCGTGCCTTGTTGGATTTTATTGCTTCCATGGTTTATGTAGCGAAATTGGATTTCAGGAATGCAAAAGCTGTCTGGAATGCCCGGAAGGAATTTATGACGCTGCGGGAACAGTTCAAACCCGACAGGAAGGAAAATCTGCAACGGACGGTCGTTTCTGATATTCCACAGAGATACAGATTCAGTATTTTATGGCAGTCGAAGATAAAAGGTAGGAAATTTTTTTCCACTCTTCCTGGATGACAGAAATGTTCATATTTTTTTATTGATTTTTATATGATATCATAAATTACAGTCGTATGAAAGAACAATATTGGAAGTATTCCTTGATTATTCTTATTGTTGTAGTCGGGTTTGTTCTGTTCCGTCAGGCACAGCCTTTTATGAACGGTGTGTTGGCTGCAGTTACTCTTTATATTCTGTTACGGAATTTTTCCCAGTGGCTTCAGTCAAAGATGAATCCGTTGTTGGCTGTGTGGCTGTTGACAATAGGGACAACATTATTTATCTTGATACCTCTGTCTTTGTTTGGTTGGGCTGTATTCAACCAATTGTCGGGGATGCATCTCAATACGCAGAGTATTATCCAGCCGGCGCAGCAGACTATTGAAATTATCAAGGAAAGGACCGGGTTTGATATGCTTTCTGAGAAAAGCCTTTCCTTTATTGTGGAACAGATTTCATCGATTGGTAAAACCGTCATGAGTGGAGTCAGTGATTTCATTATAAATTTTGCGGTTGCCATCATGCTGCTGTTCTTTATGCTGAGTGGCGGAAGGCAAATGGAAGAATATATATCTACTATACTTCCGTTCAAGAAGGCTGATAAAGACGAGGTTGTGAAGAAAGTAGCTTTGATTGTCCGTTCCAATGCTATCGGTATTCCTTTGCTTGCTCTTATACAAGGTGGAATTTCATTGGCCGGTTACCTGATGTTGGGGGTTCCTAACCCCGTTCTTACAGCTTTGCTGACAGGTTTCGCTTCCATTATTCCGGTAGTAGGTACTGCTTTGATATGGGTTCCGGTTGTCATTTATTTTATAGTGACAGGCGATTGGCTGCATGCTGTACTGATGACAGCTTATGGAGGGGTTATCGTGTCTCAATGTGATAATCTGATCCGGTTTATCCTGCAGAAGAAGATGGCCGACACTCATCCGTTGATAACCATTTTCGGTGTTGTGGCAGGGTTACCCTTGTTCGGTTTTATGGGGATTATATTCGGTCCTCTTATGGTAGCTTTATTTCTGCTGTTTGTGGATATGTTCCGGAAAGAATACCTGCTTTCGGATTAGGTATGTATATAAATTTGTATATATCTTTTTGTTTGTATTGTTGTTTTTTGTATTTCATTTTGATTTTCATTTTATTATTTTTTTGCTCATATTGGTATCATATGATGATATTTTTATTAATTTTGGGCCGTTTTTATAAAAAGGTTACCAAATTAATCAAAATAGATGTATGATGAAGACAAAGAGAGGTTTGTTGAGAATGCCTCTATTTAAATGTTTTGTTGGTTGTTTCCTTGTCGGAAGTGTACCTGTTGCCAGTGTATATGGGGCTACATTGAACATGGAAGTGAATCAAAGACAAAATGTAGAGGGAGTTGTTCTCGATGTGAATGGAGAGCCTATTATTGGGGCTACAGTTCAACGGATTGGTCAGACAGGTGGGACCATTACAGATGAAAACGGTAAGTTTTCATTATCTTTTTCTGATAATGTTAAAAGAGTAAAATTACGAATCAGTTACATCGGTATGGAGACGCAGGAGGTTTTTGCTCATGTGAATTCTCCGCTGAAGGTTGTAATGGAGGAAGATGTCAATACGTTGTCGGATGTGGTGGTGATAGGTTATGGTACAGAGAAAAAGAAGAACGTAGCGGGGGCCGTATCCAATATAAGTGGTGAGGAACTGACAAAAACCTCTGTTGAAAGTTTACAGAAAGCATTGCAGGGAAAGGTTTCGGGAGTTCAGATTACAACAGCCAACGGTGCACCTGGTGGAGGCTTTTCTGTCAATATCCGTGGACGCAGTACTTTTAGCGGCGGAACGTCGCCTTTGTATATAGTTGATGGAGTTCAAATTGTAACAGGTGACCAGTCAACTGGTATTGTAAAGAGTACGGATGTATTGTCTACATTGAATCCGGATGAAATAGAATCTATTGATATTTTGAAGGACGGTGCTTCTGCCTCTATCTATGGTGCTCAGGCTGCCAATGGAGTCGTGATCATTACAACTAAGAGAGGTCATGAAGGTAAACCGAAAATATCTGTAAATCTGTCTGGGGGTATGCAGCAAATCAGTCATAAGCTTGATTTGTTGAATGCGTCACAGGTGGCAGAACTTGATTTGTTGTCAATGAAGAACCGTTATGGTGAGAACAGTTCTGAATATTTGGCCAGATTGGAACAGTATCAAGGCTTCGGCTGGGGTGATGATGGTTATTCGAAAGCTGTTACGACCAATTGGTACGATGTAATTTATCGGACAGCATATACTTCGGATATGCAGGTGAGTGCCAATGGTGGTACTGAAAAAACAAAATATTATTTGTCTGCAGCGTATAACAAGACTGATGGTATTGTAAAGGAAACAGGTTTTAAGCGTGGAGCATTCCGTGCGAATCTGACACAGGAACTGACACCGTGGTTAAGTATTACGACTAATAATAATTACAGTGTCATGGATCAGAACCAATATAGTGGAGTACGTGCTTCCAATCCGAGCCGTGTAGCCATTCTGGTTCATCCTGCCAATTCTCCATACGACGAAAACGGTAATTTTGTACAGAACTTACCCTATGGATACTATCAGCACAATTCATTGCAGATGCTGATGTTGAATGAATACAGCGGGCGTACTGAAAAGTTGATAACCGCTAACTCGTTGGACTTTAAGATTTTGAAAGGGCTGACTTTCAAGTCAAGTTACAATGCGGACTTGACAACCATTGATGAACATAATTTCATAGACCCGCGTACCCGTGAGGGATCCAAGGAAAACGGCTCAGTAACAAGTGTAACAGGACGGATTGTGAATTTTCAGACTGAACAGGTTGCGTCATATTCCAACGTCTTCAATGAAATTCACCGTTTGTCGGCTGTAGCAGGTTTTTCATACCGTCATCAGCAGTATACTTCGCACGGTGCCACAGGAACAGGGGTGTCTGATCCGTCATTGCACTTACTGGGTACAACTGCCGTAGCTAAAGAAGTTACCGGAAGTTTTTCCGAATGGAAAATGGCCAGTTTGTTTGCCCGTGTCAATTATACGTTGAAAGACCGTTATATTTTTACCGGAACTATCCGTCGGGACGGTTCTTCCCGTTTTGGTGAAAATAACCGATGGGGAGTATTCCCTTCTTTTTCTGCTGCATGGAGAATCATTGAGGAGCCGTTTATGACTTCTGTCAGATCTTGGATGAGTGACTTGAAGTTACGTGCAAGTTATGGTGTGACAGGTAATTCTGAAATAGGTGATTATACAGCCCGCCGTTGGTATTCAAGTAGTGGAGCCTATGACAATTCTTCGGCCATTATTCCATCTTACATCGGTAATCCTTATTTGACATGGGAAAAGAATCATTCACGGAATGTGGGATTGACTTTAGGACTTTTTCAGGATAGAATTTCATTGGAAACGGATTTCTATTTGAATGATACAAAAGACCTGCTTTATAACCGGACTATCCCTGCTACAACCGGATTTACTGTAATTCCTTCAAATATGGGAGGTGTACGGAATAAAGGTGTAGATATTTTGTTGAATACAGTAAATGTCAGATTGAAAGATTTTGAATGGCGTTCTTCTTTGAATATGTCATTCACCAAAAATGAAATTACTGAACTTCAAGACGGGTTGGAAGTTTTAGGTGATTATAAGGTCGGTGAACCGATATCTTCAGTGCTTACTTATCGGTGGGCCGGTGTGAATGCCGCAGACGGTAGACCCATGTATTATGATAAGGATGGTTATATTACTTATGTTCCTAAAGATGAGGACCGTGTGTGGACCAGACCTGCAGAACCTACATTTTATGGAGGATTCACGAATGATATAACATGGAAAGGTTTTACGCTCTCTGTATTTTTCCAGTTCCAAAGAGGAGCCGTAAGTTTATGGAGCGATAAACTGGTGCTTACAGCTTATGAGGGTGATACGAACCTGTTGAGCGATATGTATTATAAGCATTGGAATAAACCGGGTGATGTTACCTGGGTTCCCAAGCCATCTTATCAGGGATACTATCCTGCCAATCCACGGCAGATGTCGGAATATTCTACATTCTGTTATGAAAAGACCGACTACATTAAGTTGAAGAATATAAGTTTAAGTTATAATTTCCCGGCACAGTGGGTCAAGAAAATGGGCCTGTCCAATTTACAGCTTTATGTAAGTGCCTATAATTTATGGACCTCAACGACTTATCCGGGACATGATCCTGAATTTACCGGTAGTGATGTGGGAGCATATCCTCAGGCCCGTAGTTATACGGCCGGTTTAAAGCTTGATTTTTAAAAGATTGTAAAAATGAAAACTAAATTATATATTTTAGGATTATGCAGCCTGTTTTTATGTTCAGGATGCGATGATATGTTGGATACGAAATCGAAGACATTGTTGTCACAAAGTCAGATTCAGACAGAATCCGGTTGTGAATCAATGCTGTTAGGTGTTTATGATTTGATGCAGGAACCTGAATTCTACGGACGTGACATATTGACTGTTCCGGAGGTGTTGGCCGATAATTCACGTCTTTCGCCTGTGGCATCCAGATATAAAGGACAGGAAGATAACCGAATCGGTTCTCATCTGGATATCTGGGTTGAATCTTATGAAATTATAGCGCTTCTTAATGAAGTGATTGAATATGCTGAAAAGTTGCCTGAAACTTCAAAGGCCAAGGCTATATTGGGTGAATCTTACGCTTTGAGAGGATTGACTTATTTTAATCTGGCAAGAGTGTATGGTCGTGAGCCGAAGCATCTGGTGGATGGATTTGATTTGTGTGTCCCTTTGATATTGAAAGCTTTTTTTTATGATGGGGGACCGATGGATGAGGATGTTTATCCGAAACGTGCAACTGTAGATCAGGTCTGGGAGCAGATCGAGACCGATTTGAACAATGGATTTGAACTGCTTTCCGGAAACGATGAAGGGCTGATGCCTAAGAGAATGAGCAGCTTGGCTGCAAAAGCGATTCTGTCACGTGTCTTCTTGTATGAAAGCAAATGGAATGAATGTGTAGAAGCTGCAGATTATGTCATGAAGAATGCTCCTTTCGGTGTTTATGATGGAACGTATACTGATATCTTCTCCAAAGGTGAAGAAAATTTATTCTATCTCGTATTTACCAATTCCGAAAATTTAGGTTCAAGTTCCTTGCAGTCTGTCAATGGTATGGCTCCTTCTGAAGTAGACGATGAAGGATATGATATAGGAAAAGGAGTAGGTGATGCCGACCTTTGTGTAGCGGAAGAACTGGTAGCTCTTTTTGATCAGGAAAAGGATGTACGTTTTAAAATCTTACGTAAGGCGAAGATAAACGGTTCGAAAGTATGGTGGACTACCAAATTCAGTGGATGGCAGGGGGCTTTTGGATTGGATAATGTTCCAATAATCCGAATGTCTGAGGTCTTGTTGAATCGTGCAGAGGCAGAATCGGAATTGGGTAATGACAATTCAGCTTTGGCTGATGTAAATGAACTTCGGACAAAGCGTGGATTGGATCCGGTAACTCTTTCCGGTGAGGATCTGCTTAATGAAGTTTTGTTGCAACGCCGTTTGGAATTGGCTCAGGAAGGGCATCGTTTCTTTGACTTGAAACGTCGTGGACAAGATATCACAAAACCTGCAGGACGCACTCTTGTTCCTTATACCGATTTTAGAGTTGTAGCACGAATCTCAGAAACACAGATGGATGCAAATAAGAATCTTGTGAATAACCCGGGATATTAATTAAAGAGATAGATTTATGAATAAGAATAAAAATAAGTTGTATATAATAGGTCTTCTGTTGACTGTTCTGTTTATGGGTTCATGTGAATTGGAGGACCGTACTTATCAAGGACCTTTATATTATGAATATAGTCCGGTAGAATGTGGACAGACTATTTCATCCAATATCTTCGTGAAGGAAGCAGATAAAAAAGGTGAAGATAAAATCTGTGTCCAGTTAGTGAAACCGGCTGGCTTTTCTGTTTCTGTGAAGTTTAGGGTTGTTGACCAGCTATATTATGTAAGAAGTTCGGCAGAATATACGGTGGAAAAACCGGAATTGGCAGAAGATCAGTATGATATATATGAGAATACGGCACAATATGGTGTAGATTATACTTTTGAAAGCAGTACTACTCCTGTTAATTATGATGAAGATACTCATACGGGTGTAATAACCATTCCAGAAGGGGAGATGTTCGGTTATATTCCAGTGAATATATTGAAGAGGAACGGTCATTCGGCTTTTATTGTTTTGGAAGATTCTGAAAATGCCAGGGCCAATAAGCCGACTTCCATATTGAATTTAAAGTTAACAGCAGAGAAGACCTATTATTTTGACGAACCGTTGGATGAAGGAATTCCTGAATCATGGAGTTTGTTGGATAAAGACGGTGACGGATTAGGTTGGTATTTTTATGAAAGTTGGGGTATGGTCATTTCCGATTCATATGATTATGATACGGAAAGTCCGGTCAGCCCGGAGAATTATTTGATAACTCCGTTGATAACTTTGCCTGACGATGTTTCAGATCCTGTTTTGACTTTTGAACTGGCAGCTTCTGCCACTAATGCTTATCAGGAAAAGTATAAAGTAGTTTTATCTGAAACTCCTTTGACATTGGAAAATTGCAATGATGCTGTAGTTTTACGTGATTATACAGAATTGACGGAAGCTTATCATAAGAAAACATTCCAGCTTGAACAGATTGATTTGTCTGCTTATAAAGGAAAGAGTTTCTATATCGGTTTTGTTCACGGTGATTGTACAGATATGGAGTCTTTGATATTAAGAAATGTAGTTGTTTACGGATATTAATGTGTGGAATGGACTATGATAGATTCAAGTTTGATAAATTTATTTCTTTCATTAGTGAAGATTGACGCCGTATCCGGTTCTGAAAAACCGGTAGCCGACTATATCTGTGACTTTGTGAGGAATTTAGGATTTGAACCTCATATTGATGACGCTGCGGCTTTGTCTGGAGGGAATACGGGGAATGTAGTTATTCCGGTTCATGGTGGCGGAGATTTTCTGTTGATGTCGCATATGGATACTCCTCGTTCCACTAAAGGTGTCAATCCGCTGTTGCAGGAAGATAGGATAACATCCGATCATACAACCATATTGGGCGTTGATGACCGTGGGGGGATTTCTGCCATCTTGTGGGCTTTGAAATATGCAGTTGATCATTCGATGGTTCTGAAACCATTTACGATTTTGTTTACAGTCTGTGAAGAGAGTACTTTAGCCGGGTCTCATTTTTTCCAGCCGGATCCTCAAATTACTCATGGATTTGTTTTTGATTCGCATCTGTCGCCGGGTTCCTTTGTTTCTGAAACATGTGGTGCTATTGCTTTTAAATTTAAGGTTAAAGGCAAGAGCTCGCATGCCGGAGTCGCTCCTGAAAAGGGTATCAATGCAATCCAATTAGCAGGTGAAGGGATGAGAACTTTTCCTTTTGGGCGTATCAATGCTTCAACAACGGCTAATATTGGTATTATCAAGGGAGGTATAGCGACTAACGTTGTACCCGACGTGGTGGAGCTTGAAGGAGAAATCCGTTCGGATATATTGGATGAAGGTGAAGAACTTATGCATCGGGTCATTGCCGATTTTGAGAAAGCGGCAACGGAAAAGGGAGGAAGTGTTGAATGTTCCTGGAATTGGGACTTCAAGCCGTATCGTGTATCTACCGAACAGCTTCCTTATAAGAAGATGATGAGACTATGTGATGCATTGAATCTGAAAATTGAAGGAGTCAAATCAATGGGAGGTAGTGATGCCAACAGTATGAATGCGAAGGGTGTTCCTACCATTAATTTGGGCGTAGGGGCACAGAATCCCCACAGTACCGAGGAGTTTATTTTATATAAAGACCTTCAAACAGCAGCTTGGATGGCTTTGAAATTAATGACAGAGATTTGATGGATAATGAATTAAAATGATAAGGTTATGAAGAAAATAGTTATACTTCTATTTACATTGTTATTGTGTTACAGTGGTTGTTGGGCTGGAGATGAGGTCAAAGGCCATTTGTTTATTATTGGAGGAGGAGATCGTCCTGATTCTTTGATGACACAATTTGTAGAATTGGGAGGCGGTAAGGATGCCAAAATATTGATTGTTCCTTATGCCAGTGGTGATATAAATGATACCGGACAGTATCAGCAGCAGGAATTTAAACGTTTGGGCTGTACTTCGGTTGAATATGTTACAATAGCTAAAGAGGATATAGATTCGAAGCAATCTTTGGATAAACTGGATGGTGTTACTGCAGTCTTTTTTTCTGGAGGTGACCAAAACAGATTGACGGGTATGTTGTTGCATACCAAGTTCCTTGAGAAGATTAAAGACATATATCGGAATGGTGGAGTCATCGGTGGAACCAGTGCCGGAGCTGCCGTCATGAGTAAAATCATGTTGACAGGTGAAGAAAAGGATGTACCTGAAAGGAAAAGCGGTGACTTTTCGTTTATCCGGAAAGGTACCGTACAGACAGCGGAAGGATTTGGGTTTGTCGACAATGCCATTATTGACCAGCATTTCATAATCAGGAAAAGGGAAAACCGGCTGATCAGCCTTGTACTTCAACATCCGGACCTGAAGGGAATTGGAATCGATGAGTCTACTGCAATCATCGTTAATCCTGATCATTCGTTTAAAGTGGCAGGTAAAAGTCAGGTTATGGTCTTTGAGCCCAAGGCTTCAGTTAAAGTTACTTCCGACGGATATCTGAAAACCGATTCTTTGAATATCCGGATACTGACTGCAGGAGATTCTTATCTTTTAAAATAGTGAAGCATGAAATTAGCTAAATTGCCGCATACTTATACCATCATTTCTGTTGTTATTCTGATATGTGCGGTCCTTTCCTGGATTATTCCTGCAGGTGAATATACCCGTGAAACCAAAATGGTAAACGGCACTGAGCGTACTGTTATCGTAGACAACTCTTTTCATGCAGTCGATTCTTCTTCACAAAGTTGGGAGGTCTTTGGAGTTTTGCTGGATGGATTTGAAGCTCAGGCAGGAATCATTGCATTTCTCCTGATTTTAGGTGGGGCCTTTCAGATTATGAATAGCAGCAGGGCTATTGATATCGGAATCATGTCTTTTCTGAGGCAGTGCTTAACATTGGAAAAATATGCCTTGTTCCGGTTCTTGGGGGTGAATAATGTAGTAATTACTTGCATAATTATCTTGTTCAGTCTGTTTGGGGCCATTTTTGGAATGAGTGAGGAGACATTAGCCTTTGTCGTGATAATAGTTCCTCTTGCCATATCTATGGGGTATGATTCCATCACAGGATTATGTATGGTGTATGTTGCCGCACATGTCGGATTCTCCGGAGCCATATTGAATCCGTTTACAATCGGTATTGCTCAAGGCTTGTCCGATTTACCTTTATTTTCAGGTTTCGGATACCGTATTTTCTGTTGGGCTCTGTTGACCTCCATACTGATAGTCTTTGTACTACGTTATGCTGCAAAGGTAAAGAAGAATCCGAAGTCTTCACTCATGTATGAACTGGACCAGCACTGGAGGGAAAAAAATCGGGAGGATATAGAACTCGACCTTCAGGGGAAAACCACACGGTCGGCATGGATTGTATATGTCCTGATATTGGTTGCATTGGCTTGTTTTTCGGTCAATTATCCGGTCTCTGTTTTTGATGTTGGGGAAAAATCCGTACGCTTTTCGGCTGTTCCGGCATTTTCTATTCTGTTTGCATTGACAGGCTACTGGGGGCTGAGGAAGTCGAACCAATTCTTTATATTGAACCTGTTGGGGTATACCATTGTATTTCTTGTAATTGGTGTCATGGGATACGGATGGTATCTTACCGAAATATCCGCTATATTTTTAGCGATGGGTATCTTGTCGGGTTTTGCCAATGCCAATACTTCAGATCAGATTATCGAACAGTTTCTGATCGGTGCCAAAGATATGCTTTCGGCTGCGTTAGTTGTGGGATTGGCCGGGGGAATCATCCAGATTTTGCAGAACGGACATATCATTGATCCCATTCTTCATGCTTTGGCTACATTGATGGGAGAAACAAGTAGGGTGATAGCGTTGGGAGTCATGTATCTGATACAGACTGCCATAAATATCATAATACCTTCAGGATCTGCCAAGGCTGCTTTGACTATGCCTATTATGGCTCCATTTTCGGACGTTATAGGAATTTCGCGGCAGGCTACGGTCCTGGCTTTCCAGTTCGGTGACGGTTTTACCAATATGATTACTCCTACGTCGGGAGTCTTGATGGGAGCTTTGGGACTTGCCCGTATTCCTTATGAAATATGGATAAAGTGGTTCTGGAAGATTTTGCTTTTCTTCGTCATTCTTGGAATGTTATTGTTGGTTCCTACCATTTACATTCCTTTGGATGGTTTCTGATACAGAACCGGATTTTTCTTAAAAGAAAGCCCGTCATTGGTTGAAATGAATAACCAATGACGGGCTTTTTATTTCCCGGTATCTTTGTAGTTAGTATGGCAAAGACACCGGAGCAGGGAGGAGGAAAATTTATTTTCCTCCTTTCTTTTCTTCTATGGCCGGGGTTTGATCAAGTCCTCTTTTCTTCAAGAGCCATTTGATATCCGGATTCTTGCCTCTGAAATTTATATACATATCCATTGCATCATCGATTCCTCCAGGGGTAAGGATGTATTTCCGGAATTTATCGGCTATATCCTGATTGAAGATGTCTCCACTTTCTGTATATGCTCCGAAAGCGTCGCAATCCAATACCTCAGCCCAGATATATGAATAATATCCGGCCGTATATCCGCCTCCCATGGTATGGTTGAAATAGGTAGAACGATAACGGGAAGGTATCTGTTTCAGAATTCCACGTTTGCCTAATACCTTGTTTTCAAAATCCATGACATTCAAATTCTTAGGAATAGATTTCAATGTATGGAAATCCATATCCAGCAAGGATGCAGCCAGGTATTCTACAGTGGCGAAACCTTGGCCATATTTACCGCTCTTGTCGAGTTTTTCAATGAGTTCCTGCGGAATCACTTCTCCAGTCTTGTAGTGTTTGGCATAAACTTTCAACATTTCCGGTTCAAATGTCCAATGTTCGTTGATTTGTGACGGCAATTCAACAAAATCTCTTGGTACTCCGGAAACTCCTGAATAATGTACATTTTTGAAAAGTCCATGCAGGCCGTGGCCGAATTCATGGAAAAGAGTAGTTGCTTCGTCAGGGCTCAGCAAGGCTGGTTCTCCAGCTGCAGGCTTTGTGAAATTACATACGATGGTTACAATGGGAAGTACCTTATTGCCGTTCTTGTCGTATGATTGCGGGCGGTAACTTCCACACCATGCACCGCCCCGTTTGCTTTCACGAGGGAAGAAGTCAAAATAAATGATGCCTAGAGATGTTCCGTCTTTGTCGATACATTCGAATGCCTGGGCTTCCGGATGTGGTAAAGGCATGTATTCCAGTTTGCGGAAAGTTATGCCGTACAGGCGTTTGGCCATATAGAATGCGCCATCACGTACATTGTTCAGTTCCAGGTAAGGACGTATTTCGTTTTCATCGATATTGAATTTGGCCTTCTTGGCTTTTTCAAAGTAATATCTCCAGTCCCAACCTTCCGGTTCAAAGTTCTCTCCTTCTTTTTTGATTTCAGCCTTGATATCGGCCAGTTCTTCTTTGGCTTTCTCGATGGCCGGTTCCCATAATTGGTCGAGCAGGTTATATACGTTTTCTTCATTTTTGGCCATACGGGTATCCAATACCAGTGACGCATAATTCTTGTATCCCATGAGTTTGGCCTTTTCCAGGCGGGCTGTCAGCAGATCACGGATAAGAGCTTTGTTGTCTTGTTCATTATTGTTGTTACCACGGTTGATGTAGGCTTTGAAGATGCGTTCACGCAAAGCTCTGTTGTCGGCATACTGCAAGAACGGCATAACGCTCGGGTTTTGGAGAGTGAATACCCATTTCCCTTCCATACCTAGATTTTTGGCGGTTTCGGCAGCAGCGGCAATCAGATTATCAGGAAGTCCGCTCAGATCCTTCTTGTCTTCTATTACCAGTTTGAATGCGTTGGTTTCTTTCAGCATATTCTGTCCGAAAGTAATCTGTAGCATGGAAATCTTCTGGTTTAGTTCACGAAGTTTCTTCTGATCTGCTTCGTTCAGGTTAGCTCCGTTACGCTCGAAACTTTTATAGGTTTCTTCCAGAAGTTTGCTCTGTTCTTTGTTGAGGTTGAATTTATCCCGATTGTCGTAGACCTCTTTGATGCGGGCAAACAGTCGGGGATTCATTGAGATATCATCCCGGTGCGCCGATAACAGAGGAGCCATTTCTTTACTTAAGGCTTGCATTTCAGCGTTGGTATTGCAGCTGTTCTGTCCGCCGAATACGATGGATACTCTTTTGAGGAGTTGTCCGCTACGGTCGTAAGCTTCTATGGTGTTTTCAAAATCTGGAACAGAACGTTGGTTGACGATTGCATCTATTTCCTTTTTCTGTTCTTCCATCCCTTTCAGGTACGCTTCACGATAATCCTGAATTGTAATCTGATCAAAGGGAGGAACACCGTACGGTGTATTGAACTCGGTCAAGAAAGGGTTGACTCTTTCTTGGCCTCCCGTCTGCGCAAAGACAGCAATGCTGGAGCTTAAAAGTGCGCTTACCATTAACATTTGAATTTTCATAATAAAAAAATTAGATAATTGTATTTATATTTGATTGTTCAGCCTTTTTAATTCTTCATTTATAAATTGCAGAATTTCTTTTTTCTGGTCCGGATGGAACCATGTAATATCTGCATCCCGTTTGAACCAGGTAACTTGTTTACGTGAATAGATACGTGAATTCTGCTTGATCTTTTCTATGGCGTAAGGAAGATCCCATTCTCCATCAAAATATTTGAATAATTCTTTGTAGCCTACTGTATTGAGGGAGTTCAGATTTCTATATGGATATACTTTCCGGGCTTCTTCCAGCAAGCCTTCCTCTATCATCAGGTCTACTCTCTGGTTGATGCGTTTATATAACTCTTCGCGGTCGCGTTGTAATCCTATCTTGATAATATGAAAAGGACGTTCTTTTTTGGTCCGTGTGCGGAATGAGGTATATGTTTTTCCGGTCATATAGCAGATTTCCAATGCATGGATGACTCTTTTGGGATTTCTGATATCGGCAATACTGTAGTATTCCGGATCGCGTAACTTTAATTCGGCACAAAGTGGTTCAAGGCCTTCTTTTTCATACCGTTCCATCAGATATTGTCTTGTTTCCTTATCAACGGTAGGGATATCGTCTATGCCTTTACATACCGCATCTACATACATCATGGAACCTCCTGTAAGGACGACTATAGAATGCTTCTGGAAAAGTTCTTCCAGTTTTTTTATGGCTTCGGCTTCATATTGTGCAGCACTATAGTAATCAGTCAGTTTCAATGTCCCTACGAAATAATGGGTAACCCTGGCCAGTTGTTCCGAAGTAGGGGAAGCTGTTCCGATTTTCAAGTCGGCATACAATTGTCTGGAGTCGGCAGAAATGATACATGTATGATATTTTTCCGCAAGATCCAGGCTCAAGTCGGTTTTGCCGATGCCTGTCGGTCCTATTATTACCAATAATGTAGGTTTATGCATGTATGTGTCTATGTTTAGCATTTAATGGCTTGATGAAAAGGCAAAGCGAAGAATTTCAGTACCTTTCAGGTAGTGAGATCCTCCGCTTTGGTCAAATTTGAAAAGTTATATAGTAAAATTAGTATTTGTCTTCATCGTACGGATTTCCTCCGCCTTCCATGTCAAAGCCTTCCGGATCAAAATCTTCCATATCAAACTCCTGATCGCCATAAAAATTTTCGTCCAGATCAAGTGAAGTATTGGTGTTCATCTGTTCGTCAAAATCAATGGTCTGCTTGGGAGGGTTGCCCTCTTTGCGTGAACAAGTTGCATGCTGTAAGTCCTTGCCGGTGATGATTTCGGACAATTCAATGAAGAATACACGCTCAGCCAGAGGATCGAAAACATAAATCAGTTTTTGTTTTTCGTCTTCCAGCAACTCGCTCAGACGGGTATCTTTCATGACGAAAGTATCTTCTTCCGAGCTTCCGTTACCCATGTCTTCTAATGTGATTTCAATTTCTTTTTCCCAGTCGTCATCACAAATGAAGAATGAAGTCATCTGATCATCCTTGTATCCTGTATATTTGAGAATCGCTTCGTGAAGGTCATAGAACGACGCATCTGAATCGATCTTGATTTCTCTTAAGAAATCATCTACTTCATCGGATATTATTCTGAATTTGTATACCATTGTTCTCTTTTATTAATTTACCTTGTAAAGGTACAAAATTTTCGTTAGCGAATGATACCTCTTTCTGATTTTTCTATGAATGAAATGATATATTCGATTTCAGGACTCATTGGAATCTCTTCCCGGACCTGGATAAGAGCATCACTGACATTCTTGCCGCTGTTGTAGATTATGCGGTAAGTGTTGTGGATATTCTCGATCATTTCATTTGAAAAACCTCGTCGGCGTAGTCCGACGATGTTTATTCCACTATAGGCAATCGGTTCACGTCCGGCTATGATATATGGAGGGATATCTTTACTGAAGCGGCACCCTCCTTGTATCATTCCATAGCCTCCAACGTGGCAGAACTGATGCATCAGGACATTGGCACTGATAATGGAGAAATCATCGATGACGATTTCACCAGCCATTTTTGTAGAGTTGCCGATGATGCATCCGTTACCGATACGGGCGTCGTGTGCCACGTGTACTCCTTCCATCAGAAGATTATTACTACCTACTACCGTTTTTCCTTTAGCTGCAGTTCCCCGATTGATTGTTACGTTTTCACGTATGCTGTTATTGTCACCTATTTCGGCTGTAGTCTCTTCTCCACGGAATTTCAGGTCTTGTGGAATGGCACCGATAATGGCTCCTGGAAAAATCCGGTTGTTGTTACCGATACGTGAACCATACATGATGTTTGCATTGGGCATGATTACATTGTTGTCGCCAATGACTACATTTTTATCGATAAAGACAAAAGGACCAATTTCTACGTTTTCTCCGATTTTTGCATCTGGATCTATATATGCTAATGGACTTATCATATCTGTTTATTTGTTTTTTACAATTTGTGCCATGAATTCAGCTTCACAGACTATTTTTTCTCCTACAAATATATAACCTTTCATTGTGGAGATTCCACGGCGGATAGGCGCCATCAGTTCTACTCTGAATATAAGGGTATCTCCCGGAACCACTTTCTGGCGGAATTTGACATTGTCTATTTTCAGGAAGTATGTGGAAAAACGTTCCGGCTCTTCCAATGAATTCAATACCAGTAATCCTCCCACTTGGGCCATGGCTTCAACCTGGAGTACTCCTGGCATGACCGGTTCCTGAGGAAAGTGTCCCTGGAAGAAGGGTTCGTTTGACGTTACATTTTTAACGCCCACGATATAGTTGGCTCCGATTGCAATTACCTTGTCTACCAGTTGGAAAGGATAGCGGTGGGGAAGCAGTTCCCGGATGCGGTTAACATCCATCAACGGTGCTTCATTGCAGTTGTATATCGGTGCCTGGATTTCATGCAGACGGATCTCCTTACGGATTTGGCGTGCAAATTTATTGTTGATGGTATGTCCCGGTCGGGTTGCTATGATACGTCCTTTGATGGGTTTACCGATTAAGGCAAGATCACCGATTATGTCCAATAGTTTATGGCGTGCAGGTTCGTTAGGCCATACTAAAGGTATATGATTGATATATCCCAGATGGCTGGCATCCATGTGGGGCACTCCCATAACGTCAGCCAGTTTGTCATAATTTTCCTGTGTCATTTCCTTTTCATAAATGACAATCGCATTATCCAAGTCACCTCCTTTAATAAGTCCGGCGTTCAGTAGGGGCTCTATTTCACGTACAAATACGAATGTACGGGCAGATGCGATCTCTGTAGGAAAGTCCTCCATATTTTCCAGAGTTGCATACTGGTTAGTCAGAATTTTAGAGTCATACGAGATTAGTGTATTGACACTGAAATTTTCGTCGGGAAGTACAATGATGGATGATCCAGTTGTATCATCACGGAATTCAATTTTGGATTTGATGATGTAGAAATCTTTCGGTGCAGCCTGTTCTTCTACGCCTACTTTCTTGATACACTCTACATATTGTCTGGCACTACCGTCCAGAATCGGAAATTCAGGTCCGTTTACCTGAATCAGGCAGTTATCAATACCGGCGGCATAAAGAGCTGCCATTGCATGTTCTACGGTACTAACTTTTACCCCGTTTTTCGCTAAAACAGTTCCTCGGGTAGTATCAATTACGTTGTCTGCTACAGCATCGATGATTGGTTGGTCGTCCAAGTCTATCCGTTGGATTTTATACCCGTGGTGTTCAGGGGCAGGATTAAAGGTTACGGTAAGTTTGACTCCGGTATGAAGTCCTTTGCCGTTCAATGAAAAACTGCCTTTTAAAGTTTTTTGTTTCAACATGGGCTTATTTATTTAGTTGTTTCTTTAGTTCTTCAATTTCTTTCTGCAGGCGTCCCAGCTCTGCATACATATCCGGTAATTTCTTGTAGATGGCAGCCGAACGTGCAAACTGTTTCGGGTCGATGGCGGGATATCCCATGAGGGTAGTATGTGGTTTTACATTTCCCGGAATTCCTGACTGGGCACCAATGTTTACATGGTCGCCTATCCTGATATGGCCGGCTACACCTACTTGCCCGCCGAACATACACCATTCACCAATTTTTGCTGAACCGGCCACGCCGCCTTGTGAAGCCATGACTGTGTGGCTTCCGACCTCTACATTATGGGCCAATTGAATCAGGTTATCCAGTTTCACCCCTTTATGGATGATGGTAGCTCCCATTGTAGCACGGTCTATGCATGTATTGGCTCCGATCTCCACATTATCTTCAATGATTGTAATACCAATTTGGGGAATCTTTTCATATCCTTCCGGAGACGGAGCGAAGCCGAAACCGTCTGCTCCGATAACAGAACCTGCATGCAATATGCAGTTATTTCCTATCCGGCAATCGTGATAGACGGTAACATGGGGGTAGAGGATGGTATCATTTCCAACTTTGGCGTTGCATCCGACAGTAACATGGGGGTGAAGGTAAGTATTGTCTCCGATTTCTGCACCTTCTTCAACACATGCAAATGGTCCGATATAGACATTTTTGCCGATTTTAGCATTGGACGCAACAGAAGCAAGCGGATCAATGCCTGTTTTTTGGGGTTTGCTCATTTCGTACAAGGTCATCAGCTTGGCCAGACTTTCATAGGCATTGTCAACTTTTATTAGCGTAGCCTTGATTTCATGTTCTGGATGGAAGTCCTTGTTAACCAAAACGATGGTTGACTGGGTGTCATAAATATAATGGGTATATTTAGGATTGGAAAGGAAAGACAATGCTCCTGGTATGCCTTCTTCTATTTTTGCAAAAGTATGTACCGTTGCATTTTCGTCTCCTACAATTGTTCCTTGGATATATTCTGCAATTTGCTTAGCTGAAAACTCCATAGCTTTTATTTTCTTATTTGTTTTTCTTCTGTTTTTCTTACAAGCATTTAAAAAATGCTACATCTTAATTATGCAAATTACGTATTTTTTTTTTAGATAACCGTATAAAATGCCAATTATTTATTATTTCATGGATAGAAAAGTTGTCTCAAATACAGTACTTTGAGGGTATAAAAAAACTGCATCTGGATAGATAATTGCAGATGCAGTTTGATATGAGTTTGCAATTGTATAGTAGCAATTGTAAAAAATGAGCTATTTATTGTCTGTTTTATAAGATTGCTTTCAATTGTTCAGCCATTTGCAGTTGGACCTTTTGCGCTTCCTTGCCGGCAACTTCTGCAAAATTTTCACTTTTGTCGGCATAAATGATGGCACGGCTTGAATTGACAATCAGTCCACATTCTTTGGTCATTCCATATTTACATACTTCTTCCAGGGAACCTCCTTGTGCACCGATGCCCGGAACAAGCAGGAAATGGTCTGGAACAATTTTGCGGATATCTTCAAACATACGTCCTTGGGTAGCACCTACCACATACATCATGTTCTGGTCATTGCCCCACTCCTGTGATTTTCTCAAGACTTTTTCGAACAGACGTTCGCCTTCCGTATCTGTCGTCAGTTGGAAATCGTGTGATCCTTTGTTGGAAGTAAGCGCCAACAGGATAACCCATTTACCTTCATATCCCAAGAAGGGGGTGACACTGTCTTCACCCATGTATGGAGCCACCGTTACTGCATCCAGATTTTCTTCTTCAAAAAAAGTACGGGCATACATGGCCGATGTGTTGCCGATGTCACCTCGTTTGGCATCGGCTATGATAAACTGGTCCGGATAATTCTCTTTCAGATAGTTCACAGTCTTTTCAAAGGCAATCCATCCTTTTACTCCCATGCTTTCATAAAAAGCCAGATTGGGCTTGTATGCTATACAGAAGGGAGCTGTTGCGTCAATGATAGCCTTGTTGAATGTGAAGATAGGGTCTTCTTCTAGTAGGAATTCAGGTATTTTCTTGATGTCTGTGTCCAGACCTACACATAGAAAGGATTTCTTTCTTTTGATATTTTCGAATAGTTCTTGTTTATTCATAATTATTTACATTATGTTTCGGCTTATAATTCACTTTCTTTTAAACGTTCTGCGTTCTCCGCAACAATCAGGTGGTCGATACAGTCTTGGATGTCACCATCCATGAAGGCAGCCAGATTGTAAATGGTGTAGTTAATGCGGTGATCGGTAATACGCCCCTGCGGATAATTATAGGTCCGGATCTTTGCAGAACGGTCGCCTGTACTTACCATGGTTTTACGCTTGGAAGCGATATCGTCAATGTATTTCTGGTGTTCCTTGTCGTAGATGAAGGTACGTAAACGTGCCAATGCCCGTTCCTTGTTTTTAGGTTGGTCACGGGTTTCGGTACATTCAATGAGAATTTCTTCCACAATTCCGGTGTTAGGATTTTTCCAGTTGTAGCGTAATCGTACTCCTGATTCCACTTTGTTGACATTCTGTCCTCCTGCACCGCCGCTTCGGAATGTATCCCATTTGATTTCTCCTTCGTTGATTTCTACATCGAACGGTTCTGCTTCGGGTAGTACTGCTACAGATGCTGCCGATGTATGTACGCGTCCTTGGGTTTCTGTTGCAGGTACCCGTTGTACCCGATGTACCCCCGATTCATACTTTAAGGTTCCGTAAACTTTTTCTCCTGTAACAGAACAGATAATTTCCTTGAAACCGCCGGCAGCCCCTTCGTTGGCACTTGAAACTTCCAGCTTCCAACCTTTCGACTCACAATATTTAGAATACATGCGGAACAAATCACCTGCAAATATTGCAGCTTCGTCTCCTCCTGTACCACCACGGATTTCCAGGATGGCATTGCGGTCGTCTTGAGGATCGGCCGGAATCAGCAGTAATTTGATCTCTTCTTCCAGTTCCGGTATACGTGCTTCATATTTAGCTGCCTCTTCACGGGCCATTTCTTTCATTTCTGGATCACTTTCCGACATCATCATTTTAGCCTCCTCCAAGCCGTTGAGGCATTGCAAGTACTCTTTACGCGCGGTCATCAAGTCACCCAGTTCCTTATATTCTTTAGTCAGTTTGACATATCGTTTCTGGTCGGCAATTACATTCGGGTCGGTAATCAATGTCGAGACTTCTTCGAAACGTGACATCAAGCCGTCCAGCTTCTCTAGTATGGTATTATGTTCTGCCATTTTATTCCTTAATTATGGCAGTTGATTAATATGTAAATTCTCCGAATTCAGAACGGATAATCAGTTCTTTGTGATCGCTTTCTTCAATGCGTCCGATAATCTGAGCATCGATATTGAACGACTTGCTGATTTCGATTACCTGTTCTGCATGTTCCGGTGACAGATAGACTTCCAGACGATGTCCCATATTGAAAACCTTATACATTTCGTCCCAGTCGGTACCACTCTGTTCCTTGATAGTACGGAACAAAGGAGGAACGGGGAAGAGGTTATCTTTAATGACACGGCAGTTGTCGCCTACAAAATGCAGGACTTTTGTCTGTGCTCCGCCCGAACAGTGAACCATACCGTGGATCTGCGGCCGTAGGGCATCGAGCAGTTTTTTGACTACAGGGGCATAAGTCCGTGTAGGAGAAAGAACCAGTTTTCCGGCATCCAATGGAGAGCCTTCTACGGCATCTGTCAGTTTGAGTTTACCGCTGTATACCAGTTCTGAGGGTACGGCGTGGTCATAACTTTCCGGATATTTTTCTGCCAGGTATTTGCTGAATACATCGTGACGGGCACTGGTCAGTCCATTGCTCCCCATACCGCCGTTATATTCTTTCTCATAAGTAGCCTGGCCGAAAGAAGCCAAGCCGACAATCACATCTCCCGGACGTATGTTGGCGTTGTCTATTACATCCGAGCGTTTCATACGGCAAGTTACCGTACTGTCTACAATAATGGTGCGTACCAGATCGCCTACGTCGGCTGTTTCACCACCTGTCGCATAGACTCCTACACCCATGTCACGAAGTTCGGCCAGCAATTCGTCAGTACCGTTGATAATGGCTGAAATCACTTCTCCCGGTACCAGCAGTTTATTCCGGCCGATTGTAGAAGATACCAGAATATTGTCTACTGCCCCTACGCACAACAGGTCGTCGATGTTCATGATCAGTGCATCTTGTGCAATTCCTTTCCATACGGACAGGTCGCCTGTTTCTTTCCAGTACAGATAGGCCAAAGAGGATTTTGTTCCGGCTCCGTCGGCGTGCATGATGTTGCAGTATTCCGGGTCTCCACCCAGAATATCCGGAATAATCTTGCAGAATGCCTTAGGGAATATACCTTTATCAATGTTTTTGATTGCGTTATGTACATCTTCTTTTGATGCTGAAACGCCACGCATCATGTATCGTTGATTGCTCATGTGATATGATTAAGTTTATTATTTCAATAGTTATGCAAAAGTAATGATTATTTTGCTTATTCCCATTAATTTTTCAAATTACTTTCTTGAAGGAAAGGCTTATTCATCGGTAGAGGCATGCTTTCATTTCCACAGCGGTCTGTTGCTGTTACCGCCCAGTAGATCCGTTCATTCCATGGCAGTTCAGGAATATAGGTATATTGGGTTGAATCAGTACGTATCTCTATCAGATTTTGGGGGTCTTCAATATTTACCGGATATTCATTGGATGCGTATATGCGATAGAATACAGGTGTGGCCAGATTGTCGGTAGATGGTTTCCATGAAAGTCTGACTCCTCTATCCAACGGTTGGAAATACGGTTCTGAAGGGGCAGACGGTGCAATGCTGTCAATCCATGTCATGGGAGGAACCACTGCCGGTGTAGTATAGAATTGTTCTTTGAGTTGGTCAAATAACCCCTTTGTATTATCTAGCAGGAATCTGTTCCGGAAATAAGCTTGCCCGTCTAACTTGATACTGCGTATGAAGTATATTTGCCGTACTATTTCATCCAGTTTCCAATTCTGCTCCTTAGGATGAAGAAAATAGATTCCTAGACCAGGTATAATCCATTTCCCAGACTTGTTTTCCTGCCAGTCAAGGGCAAACGGGTAGAAACTGTTGCCTTGAAAATACATCATGGGAAACAAGGCGTCATGAATACCTTCTTTCAACCATGCCTGGGCGTCCTGGTATACTGTTTCGTATGCATTCCAGCCTCTCGACGGGTATCGTCCGGTATCATTGTATTTTCCGATGGGAGAGCTGCTGACCTTTACCCATGGCTTCAGTTTTTTTGTTTCGGAATAAAGTCGTCGTACGATATTGGTTATGTTATTCCTACGCCAATTTTTCAACGGTTGTTTTTTGCCGTATTTACGGTAAGTTGCCTGGTCTGGAAATTTTTCGCCTTGTTCCGGATAGCGGATATAGTCGAAATGTATACCGTCTATGTCGTAATTGGCAATGATTTCATGTACCAGACTTGCCAGATAATCGGCTGTTCCCGGATTTCCTGGGTTGAGGTACCAACTATCTTTGAACCGGGTACAGATACCCGGATGTTTTCTAGTTACAGAGTTTTTCCCTAAAAGTCGTACCTGACGAAGGTTTCCTATAGGAATGGTGACAAACCATGCATGCAGTTCCAACCCCCGTTTATGACATTCGTCGATTGCGAACTTCAATGGGTCATAACCTGGATTTTGTGCTTCGTGTCCGCTGAGAGATTCAGTGAAAGCTTCGATTTTAGATGGATAGATAACATCTCCCCGCACACGTGTCTGCAAAAGAACGGTATTGAAATTGGCTGCCTTCAGTTTGTCCAATATGTTGCATAATTCTTTTTTTTGGCGTTCTATGCTTCCGGCACTTGTCGCTTTTTGTGACGGCCAGTCCAGACCTCCCAATGTCGTGAGCCATGTAGCTCTGATTTCATATTTGGACTGTATGGATTGTCCTGAGACTGGGGTCCTATATACAAATCCGCATAGAGATAAGAATAGGATTATTATTTTGAAATGACACATATCTGTTGTTTTTGGGTGTGGCAAATATACAAACAATCTATGGGATGGAAGGTTGCCCCGGCCTTTTTATTTGGACTTAATAATGAATGAGTAAATTTTATTATATAAAAATATTGACTATCCTTTTAATTTGTTATTTTTGCCGTCGTTTTAATAAAATTACATATGATAACATTTAGTATAGCTTTGGTTTTGTTACTGGTTGGCTATTGGGTCTATGGGAAATACATCGATAAATTATTTGCTCCTGATTCTTCTAAAAAGACTCCGGCACTGACTATGGCCGATGGAGTGGATTTCATACCTCTTCCCACCTGGAAGATTTTTATGATCCAATTTCTGAATATTGCCGGTCTGGGACCGATATTCGGAGCTATAATGGGAGCGCAGTTTGGTACGGCTTCTTATTTATGGATTGTATTGGGTACTATATTTGCCGGTGCCGTACATGATTTTCTTGCCGGGGGCTTGTCTATCAGGCATTCAGGAGAAAGTCTTCCTGAAATTATCGGACGTTTTCTTGGTAACCGTACCAAACAAGTAGCTTGTGTGTTTACAGTGTTGCTCATGATTCTTGTTGGAGCAGTCTTTGTTTCCGGTCCCGCTGAGTTGCTGGCTGGTATGACTCCCGATTCCTTGAATATTTATTTCTGGATCGTAGTGATTTTCATTTATTATGTGTTGGCAACCCTGATGCCTATTGATAAGATTATCGGAAAGATTTATCCGTTGTTTGCTTTTGCCTTATTGTTTATGGCAGTAGGTATTTTAGTCATGCTTTATGTAAAGAATCCTGACTTGCCGGAAATGTGGAACGGTTTCGGCACAAAATACGAAAAGAATCCGATATTTCCGATGATGTTCATTTCTATTGCCTGTGGGGCGATAAGCGGGTTCCATGCTACACAATCTCCGTTGATGGCTCGGTGTATTACCAATGAAAAACATTGCCGCCCCGTATTTTATGGTGCCATGGTGACGGAAGGTATAGTTGCGTTGATATGGGCTGCAGCCGCTACTTATTTTTTCCATGAAAACGGGATTGTAGATGAAGCTACCGGTATAGCCTATTCAGGTGCAAAGGTAGCTACCGACATTTCAAATGATTGGTTGGGGACTTTTGGTGGCATCTTGGCTATTTTAGGTATTGTTGCTGCTCCTATTACCAGTGGTGATACGGCTTTGCGTTCTGCCCGGCTTATTGTTGCTGATTTTCTGCATATGGAGCAGCGTTCCATACGTCGTCGTTTGATGATCTGTATTCCTATATTCCTGTTGACTATGGGGTTGTTACTTTACAGTTTCGGTGATGCTGAAGGATTCAAGATTATCTGGAGATATTTTGCATGGTGTAACCAGACATTGTCTGTCTTTACATTATGGGCCATAACAGTATGGTTGGTATGTTCAAAGAAAAATTATTGGGTGACTTTGATACCGGCGTTGTTTATGACGTGCGTATGTTCAACGTATATATTGATAGCACCGGAAGGTCTTGCATTGGCTCCGTCTGTTGCATATCCGTTGGGAGGATGCTGTGTCATCATAGCGGTTGTCTGGTTTGTCGTTTGGTTCAGAAAATATAAGAAACTGAGTTAAAGAGCATGAAAAAGATACTGATAGTTTTTATCTTGTTGATGGGATGCATTCAGGCGAATGCGCAGTTTGAGAAAGGTACATGGTATTTGAATACTTCGTTGACTGGTTTGAATCTCTCTCATAGTAAATATGAAGGAACTAATTTCGGATTGAGTATAAGTGGAGGGGCCTTTATCTGTGATAACTTGTCTGTTTTGGTTGGTTTTAAAGGCGAATATGTTGAGAATGGCCTAGATGAGACGAGTCTTGGAGCCGGAATGCGTTACTATATAGCTGATAGTGGTGTGTATGGTGGGTTAGGTTTGGCCTATAAGCATTTGTCGAATGGAGCTACCCGGAAAAATATAGTATGTCTTACTCCTGAATTGGGTTATGCTTTTTTCTTGAGCAGGACGGTTACAATTGAGCCTGCTGTATATTATGACCTGAGTTTTAATGATTGCTCTGATTACAGCAAGTTGGGTGTGAAGATAGGTTTTGGTTTTTATTTTTAATGGCAAACAGTTGTTTTGATAGAATGAAAAAATATTGTTTATTGTTGGCTGTTCTCTTGGGTGGAACAGCCAATGTTTTTTCCCAGAAAAAGGGGTTTGACTATAATTTTTACGGACAGGTCCGTACGGATTTGTTCTATAACAGCCGTTCCAATTCTGAAACGGTCGACGGTTTGTTCTATATGTATCCATTGGATAAAAATCTTGATCCCAATGGGGAGGACTTGAATGGAAATTCCAACAGTGATTTCTATACCTTGTATACACGGTTGGGGGTAGATATTAATGGACCCAAACTTGGGAAAGCCAGGACTTCAGCCAAAGTGGAGGTCGATTTTCGTGGATCAGGAACAACTTATTCCTTATTCCGTGTGCGTCATGCCTATTTCAACTTGGCATGGAAAAAGTCAGCTTTGCTGGTTGGTCAGACATGGCATCCTTTGTATGGTGATGTATCCCCTGAGATTCTGAATCTGAATATGGGAGCTCCTTACCAGCCTTTCAGTCGTGCTCCACAGATCCGTTACCGTTATAGTGACCGTCATTTTCAGCTGACAGCTGCAGCTGTGTGGCAGTCGCAGTATCTGTCTGTAGGTCCGAAATCCAACAAAGCCGGTGAAACAGGTACGCAGAAGAGCCAGGAGTTCATAAAGAAAAGTTGTATGCCCGAATGGTATGTCGGAATGGATTATAAGCATACGGGGCTGATAGCGGGAGCAGGAGTACATGTGAGTTCTATAACACCTCGTGTGAATTCGGAAGTGACGGATGATAATGTCACTACCACCTATAAGGTTGATGAACGGATTACCGGTGTGTCGGCCGAGGCGCATGTCAAATATGTACGGCATAACTGGCTGGTGGCAGCGAAAAGTGTATTAGGTACCAATCTGACTCAGACCAGTACGGTCGGTGGGTATGGCATTACTCATATTGATCCGGTTACGGGCAAACAGGCATATACTCCATTGCGTACTTCCGCTACGTGGGTAAATGTCGCTTACGGGAAAAAATGGCGTCCTGCTTTGTTCTTTGGCTATCTGAAGTCCTTGGGTGCCAGTAAGGAAGTCATAGATGTATTAGGGACAGGAACCGGATTGGGGCAGCTGTTTACCGGTACGGCCGAACTCACCTATAACGTTCCCCATTGGAAGTTCGGAGCTGAATATTCTTTGTGTAATGCGTGGTATGGCGATGAGTTTGACGCTAAGGCGAAGGCTACGGAATCACATACAGTAATGAATCATCGTCTGGTGTTGACAGCCTTGTTCCAGTTCTGATATTGAGATTTATATTTATAACAGTTGGCCGGGAGGACGGAGAATCGTTTTTCCGGTCTTTTTATTTTATTGGTTTCTAAATAAAAGGTAAAATTCGTGCCATTTGTCTGTAAAATCTATGTGTTTTATAATATATTGTTTATTTTCGTGGGCGATAACGAACTTAATCTAATTATAAAACCAATGAAAAACATGAAAGGTTGGGTATATTCTGTAGCTGTCCTGATGTTGGCAGCATGTAGTACACAAAAAACAGAACCGATTGACCGGTTGGCTTTGGTTACCCGTAACAATCCACAGGTAACAGCTGTTGATTCTCTGTCTTCTTTATCGGTTGGTAATGGAGGATTTGCCTATACGGTAGATATAACCGGGCTGCAGACATTTCCCGAAGTATATAGTAATGGCGTCCCGTTGGGAACACAGAGTCAATGGGGGTGGCATAGTTTTGCCAATCCCGAGAAATTCAGGAGAGAAGAATATTTGAAAGAGTTTGATTTTGGAAAAGGGCATAAAGAGTTATATGCCTGTCAGTTCAAGGAAAAAGGCCGTCAGCATGATGCTTCCGAATGGTATCGCATCAATCCTCACCGTCTGCATCTGGGGATTGTAGGATTGGAAACAGGTGATAGTGTAACTGTTTCACAAGTGAAGGATATCCATCAGACTTTGGACATGTGGAATGGAGAGATTGACAGCCGTTTTAGTTTGGATGGCACTGCTTATCATGTACAGACTGTGTGTCATCCTTCCTTGGATATGATTGCGGCCCATATTTCTTCACAGATCCATCCTGCGGTCAAGTTACGTTTTCCGTATCCTACCGGAAAACATAGTGATGATGCTTGTGATTGGAATTCCGATGACAGACATTCCACGACTTTACTTACCCAGGATGCTCATTCGGCTGTGTTGAAACGTGAATTGGATTCTACTGTTTATTATGTGACGGTCTGTTGGGAAGGTGAGGCAACTGTTACAGAAAAGAAAAAGAACTATTTTGTTCTGACACCGGCAGATACGGTATTGTCGTTTACCTGCCTGTTTACTCCGGAACAACCGACAGTTCCTGATATAACATTTGCCCAGGCCGAGAAAGCTTCTGCTGCTTATTGGAATGGTTATTGGCAAAAGGGAGGCGTGGCCGATTTTTCTCAGTGTACTGATCCGCGGGCCAAAGAGCTGGAACGCCGTGTAGTGCTGAGCCAATATTTGTTGGCTATACAATGTGCTGGATCCACTCCTCCTCAAGAGACAGGACTTACGTATAATTCCTGGTTTGGGAAGTTTCATATGGAAATGATTTGGTGGCATCAGGCCCAATTTGCCTTATGGGGACATCCCGAACTGCTTGACCGTACGTTAGGATGGTATGGTACAGTAGAACCTGTAGCCAGGGAAATTGCAAGTCGCCAGGGATACGACGGTGTACGTTGGATGAAGATGACTGACCCTAGCGGTGAGGAAGCTCCTTCAAATGTCGGTAGTTTTCTGATATGGCAACAACCTCATCTTATTTATTTGGCCGAACTGGTTTATAGGGCAGACCCTTCAGACAGTATCATCCGGAAGTATAATCCGTTGATTCAGGAAACTGCTGCCTTTATGTATTCGTTTGCTACATATGATAAAGAGAATGACCGTTATGTACTGAAAGGTGCTATTCCTGCACAGGAAACTTTGAAGGCAGCCGAAACTGTCAATCCTCCTTTTGAATTGTCTTACTGGCATTTTGCTATGGAAACAGCCCAGAAGTGGCGGGAACGTGCCGGTATGAAGCGAGTTCCGGAATGGGATACGTTAATAGCAAAACTTTCTCCTCTGGCTTATAATGAGGATAAATTGTATCTGGCGGCCGAAACTGCAACAGATACCTACAAGGATATCCGTTTTACTTCTGATCATATGGCTGTATTGGGGGCTGTGGGTATTTTGCCATTAAGTAATCAGACTAATGTGGAGTATATGAAGAATACGCTTCATTGGGTCTGGGATAACTGGAACTGGAACAAGACATGGGGATGGGATTATCCGATGACAGCCATGAATGCGGCCCGTTTGGGAGAACCTGAGAAAGCGGTAGGTGCTTTGCTGATGGATAAACGTACCAATACTTATCTGGTGAATGGTCATAATTATCAGGATGGCAGGTTACGTATCTATTTGCCGGGCAATGGCGGGTTGTTGACTGCGGTTGCCATGATGTGTGCTGGATGGGATGGATCGGAAGGAATTAATCCTGGATTTCCGAAAGACGGCAAATGGAATGTTCGTTGGGAAGGTTTGAAGCCATTGCCTTGATTGTCGTTCCATTATACTTTAGTAGTTTGCATGATTATGAAAAATGTCCATTATCTTTGGTTTGCTTTGATGACTATTGTTTTTTTGCCGGGATGGTCACAGTCCAGACAAGCAAAAAGAATAGGTGATTTTATTGAGTCTACTTCTTATAATGAGGATAAGAGAGGAACTGTACGTCGGCTGCAGTATTATCCGGAAGGTGATGACTTTGTCTGTGTGAATGGAAAAAACCGGTTTACACGGGCACTTTATGGAAGTTGGTCGCCTTTCCGTCTGGAGACGAGCGACCGTCCGGTTTTTGCTGCTTATAATAAGAAAGAGAGTAAGAATATCCGTTTTAGTCTTCAATATGGTACTTCTGTTCTGGCTCTTGATTCCATAGACTATTGTGAGGCCAGGTATACGGCCGGTCGCCGTACCTATTTATTGAAGGACGAGGCCTGGAAGGGTGGAAAATTGTCTGTATCTGTCTTGGCTTTTCCGGATGTTGACGGTGCAGTATGGAAGTTTGAAACAGAGAATATGCCCAAGGATGCTGTGTTGCATTGTTACATTTCTGAGATCCGTGCCAAGAAATTGAACCGTAATGGAGATATGGGAGCCGATCCTCCCGGTTGTTTCGAGGCACCTGAACATCCGGAGCAATTGAAGCAATATGATTTACGGTTAGATAAAGAATCTTATTTGATACTGGAGAATCTGGATCTTCGTATTCCGACATTGGCGGAAGGAAGGATGTTATACGGAAAATCGGAGAAGGCACGTGTGAGTCTTGTGTCCAGAGTAAAATTTATAACTCCTGATCCTTATATCAATACGTTGGGAGGAACACTTGTTGCCGCTGCTGATGGTATTTGGGACGGAGAGGTATGGTTGCATGGGGCTGTAGGCTGGCGTATGCCTTTAAGCGGTTGGCGGGCTGCCTATACTGGTGATGCGTTAGGGTGGCATGACCGTGCCCGTACGCATTTTGATGCTTATGCAGCCAGTCAGGTAACTGGTGTGCCTAATACTATTCCACATCCGGCCCAGGATTCTGCTATGCATTTGGCCCGTTCTGTAAAGAAATGGGGTACACCTCAGTACAGCAACGGTTATATCTGCCGTAATCCTCACCGTAATGACCAGATGCATCATTATGACATGAACCTCTGTTATATAGATGAGTTGCTGTGGCATTTGAACTGGACCGGCGATGTAGATTATGCGCGTAAGATGTGGCCTGTCATTACCCGTCATCTGGCTTGGGAGAAATTGAATTATGATCCGGATAACGATGGACTGTATGATGCTTATGCCTGTATATGGGCAAGTGACGCCCTTTATTATAATAGTGGTGCCGTAACTCATTCATCGGCCTATAATTACCGTGCCAATAAGTGGGCTGCTGAAATAGCGGCCAAAATCGGAGAAGATCCTGAACCTTATCGGAAAGAGTCGGAGAAAATTCTGCAGGCTATGAATACTCGTCTTTGGATGGCTGATAAAGGACATTGGGCCGAGTTTCAGGATTTTATGGGATACAAGCGCTTGCATGAAAGTGCGGCTGTGTGGACTATTTATCATGCCATAGACAGTGAGACCGCCGATCCTTTCCAGACTTACCAGGCTACCCGTTATATTGATACTTCCATACCTCATATTCCTGTAAAGGCCGAAGGGTTGCCGGATGAAGGATATGAAACCATTTCAACTTCCAACTGGCTTCCATATTCCTGGAGTATCAACAATGTAGCGTTTGCTGAGGTGATGCATACTGCTTTGGCCTACTTTCAGGCTGGACGTGCCGAAAGTGGTTTCAAATTGTTGAAAAGTTCTGTGTTGGATGGAATGTACCTGGGAGATAGTCCGGGTAACTGGGGACAGGTGAGCTTTTATGATGCGGCCCGAGGAGAGTGTTACCGTGATTTTGGGGATCCTATCGGAGTGGCGTCACGATTGTTGGTGCAGGGATTATTCGGGGTTTTACCCGATGCTTTGCATGATAAGGTTGTTATCCGTCCGGGATTTCCTATGGATTGGGATAAGGCTGCATTTGAAATACCAGATGTGTATTATTCTTTTGAGCGGAAGGGAGAACAGGATGTGTACAAGATTTCCAGTCATTTTGTGAAGCCTTTGGATGTTGACTTGCAGTTGAATGTGCGTAAAGAGCGTATCGGTTCGGTGACGGTGAACGGAAAGAAAACCGGATGGTCAGTCATTCCTTCAGCCAACGGTTATCCGGTGATATCTATAAAGATTCCGGCAACTGTTTCTGAAGCAGAGGTTATGATTGTATGGAAAGGGGGAGAACTGGCCGATTTGACAGGTAAAGAAATGCTTGTGGAGACAGGCGCTTCCTTGAAACTTGATATACCCTCGGAAGTTACAGTTACGGAAGTATATGATCCTCAACGTATATTGGAAAGTTATGACATGGGGTCCGGAAAGCATTTTTCTGCAATTGTAAATGCTATATGTGGGCATCATACCATTTTTATTAAAGCCCGACAGGGGAGTATGGAATGGTGGCAACCTGTCAATATATTTATTCCGGAACGGAAAGAATTCAGGTCTGATTTTGATGATATCGATGCGGCATCATGTCGGATGGTAGATATGGATCGTTTCCTGAATGATTCGGTAACTTCTATTTTTAAGGAGCAGTATTATTCTCCTCGTTCTCCATATACTACCTTACAGCTTCCGGTTCAGGGAATAGGGGAATGGTGTCATCCATTGCTTAGCGCTACGGTCGATGATTCGGGCTTAAGAAATCTGATTCACGATAATAAGTTTGTAACAGGTTTGGGTATACCGTTCCGTTTGATGAAAGAAGGAAACAATATTGCTTTCACTTCGCTTTGGGACAATTATCCCGATCGTATTTCAATTCCGTTGTCTGGTAAGGCTTCGCATGCCTATCTGTTACTTGCCGGAAGTACTAACCATATGCAATGTCGTATAGCGAATGGGATAGTTACCGTAGAATATGCAGATGGTACATCCGATTGTCTGACACTGACTAATCCGGACAATTGGTGCCCGATAGAGCAGGATTTCTATGTAGACGGTGCTGCATTTACGGTGCCTGATCCCCGTCCTTACCGCTTGCATCTGAAATCAGGGAAAGTAAGCCGTGATTTAGGAAAGGAATTGGGGATAACCGGTGTATATGGACGGGAAATAGACGGTGGGGCAGGAGTGCTGCTTGATATGCCTCTGTCATCCGGAAAGGAATTGAAGTCGTTGACACTGGAAACTCTTGCAAACGATGTAGTTATAGGTTTGATGGGAGTTACTTTACAATAATAGGGTATTGCCTCTTTAGAATCGTAAATCTCTTTATTCTATAAGATCTATAAAAAATCACCCGGGTAAATAAGTCTGGTTAGTCTTATTTATCCGGGTGATTTGCGTTTATTCTTTCTGCCGGCTATTTTGTAGCCAGGTTTATTTCAGATAATCTTTCAGGTTACAATCTGACTGGAGCAGGCCTTCAGCAATGCTTCGGGCATTCAGTCTTGCTCCTTTGAGTGAGAAGTGGGTGTGGTCTCCGCAATAATAGACACCGACTTTCTTCAGACCTTTTTCATAGCCAAGTTTCTGTAATTTGCTACCTGTCAGTTTGTTGAGGTCGATATAATAGGCTCCGGTTGATTGGGCGGCTTCAGCCGACCATTTGCCGAATGAGGTAGCGTTGCTCTGTATTTTCCCGTTGTCCCACATGTTACGTGGAGTATGGCTCAATACGATAGGGATAGCTCCCTTTTCTTTGGCATCCATTACGAATTTTCGGATGTACCATCCGAAAGTGTAGACTACATCATATTGTTTGGTCGCTTCTATCAGAAAAACTTTACTTTCATTGCCGGAACCTGGGAGTTCGGCACGTGCCTTTCCTGTGTTGATTGGTCCTGCATCGTTATGTCCGAACTGCATGATTACATAATCACCCGGTTGTAGAGCATTATATACCTTGTCCCAATAGCCTTCTTCCAGAAAAGTTCGGGCACTTCTACCTGCTTTAGCACAATTCTCGACAGTAATACGTTTGTTGTCGAACAGTTCTCCTATAACACTTCCCCATCCCCACGGGCCGTCTTTATCCTTGTCCTGGTTGTGTACGGTGCTGTCGCCTATAGTGAAAAGAACCGGGCATCCCGGTTTCCTGCTTGATCCTGTTATTGTATCTTTGATGATGGGTTTCAAATATTGTGCAAGTTCCAGACCGGGGCAGTTACGTATGCCTTCCGCTGCAGATTCGGCATTGACACGGGCACCGAATGTGCTGGTATGGATGCGGTCAAGATAGAACATATATTTTACCTTTTCTTTACCGAATTTCTCGAATTTACGTGCCGTGATTTCATTCAGATCGATGAATGGTACGTTTTCTGCTTCGGCTACTTGTTTGGCCCAAAGACCGAAAGTCTGGTTCACACGGGTAATAATGGTGCTGTCTTTGTCATCCCAAGCGTTACGGGGTGTGAGTGAAAACAGAATCGGGTGCGCTCCTTTGGCTTTTGTTTCTTGGATATAGCGGCGCATGTATTCTCCGTAAGTATAGACTGTATCTCGTACTCCGGTTTCTTTGATAGTGACAATCAGGCTGTCGTTCCCGATTCCGGGGATGGATGCACGGGCTCTGCCGCTATCGTACGGACCATTATCGTTATGTCCAAGTTCAATGATGACCCAATCGCCTTTCCGGACACCTTTCAGAACGTCTTTCCATAAGAATTTGTAGAACGTACGGCTGCTGGTTCCTCCTAATGCATGGTTTTCTACTGAAATCTTATTTTCGTCAAAATATTCATGAGCAAAATAGCCCCATCCCCACTGGCCGTTATTTCCGTTACCTAATGTTCCGGTTCTCATAGTTGAATTACCGACCAGAAACAATACCGGATTCTGCCCTTTGCGAGTTGATCCGGCTACCGGGCGTACGGTCTTGGCTTTGTTCAGACTGTCGAGGGTGAGGTCAATTACTTGGTTTACGTCTTTCATGGGCGCAGCTACCTGTTGCTGTGCCCAGATGCCTGTTACAGCGAAGGCCGAAAGCAGGCATAGGATTAGTTTATGTTTTTTCATTTTCTGTCTATTTTGAATAGGAAACCGGAATCAGGCGGACATTTCCATTCAGTCCTGATGGCAGTGGTTCCCAATTGTCATAGGTTCCTTTCTTATAATTCAGTTTGGCAATATTGATATCTTTGAAGATACGCCATTCCACTTTTTCTCTGTCCAGTTCGGCAATGCGGTTAGCTGGCAGGTTAGTCACTTCTACTTCAATCAAGTTCTTACCCGGTTTCAGCAGGCTGCCTACAGTGAGGCGGAATGGGACGGCCCATACTATACCCGCATCTTTTCCGTTAATTCGTACACGGGCACTTTCTCTGACGTCACCTAAGTCAAGAATCCAGTTGTCAGCTTTCAATTGCGGCAGATCTATTTCTATCGAATAAAGTGCTGTGCCCATATTTGTTTTGGCTTCCGGACGGTCTATTTCAGTCCATGAGCTTGGTGTGTCGATAGTGTATTCGCCGTCAATAGTCGGAGTGCTTTCAATGAACTTCAGTTTCCATCCATGGTCAAGGCTTAGGCTGTATGTTTGCTCTTCCGGATATTTCCACTCCGGTTCACCGGCCAGTGATTTTCTGAATGTCTGTATAATGATACTTTCTCCCGATTTGAGCTGCAGGCGGACCTGTGTCTTTCCGTTCTGTACACGGGTCTGTGCCACACCTCTGTCACCGTTCATCGGGTTGAACAGCATAACAGACGTTTCGGGAACATTCAGGGGCACCCAAGCATCTATGTCTTTAGGTTGCAGGCACGAAACGAAGTAATGATGTCCTTCCGGATTTGTACGGCGGATGAACTGCAGGCCACATTGGGTTTTCAGGGATTCTGCCGGGACACCACTCATTTCAAGCGTCTTCCGATAGTCGGACCCGATAATGATTCGTCCTTTACCTAAGCTGAAACTTTGTGACTGGTCGAACGAATGTGCTTCTGGTAACTGACTGATAATCTGCTTGAAAATGGCCTGCCTTTTCTGTAACTGGCTGTAACCAGGGACATCTTTCGGGTAGTGTTCGACAAATATGATGGTAGCACCTTGACGTGCCAGTTCTATCAGTCTCTTCAGGGTCTTTTCCGGCATCATCTCAACGGCCGGCACAATCAGTGCCTTGTAATGGGCTCCGCCTTCCGTTACCAGTTCTTCCCCTTTGCATTGGGTGGATGTTACAAATTTGTCGGAAATATAGTCTACGTCATAACCGTTGGAAATGATAGTTTGGATTGTCTTGATGAATTTAGGTGCATACTGGTCCATTTTGTGGATGTCAAAGGCAACCATTCTTCCCGGAAGTTCCTCCCACATGTCGTAGATAGGCAGATATACCAGAAAATCATTGTCGGGTTGCCCCATCTGCAGGAATGACTGGCATCGTGTAATGTAGTTGAAGAACGCCGGAGCATCACGCCATATTGTATTGCTGGGCGACATGTTAATGCTGGCGTAGAACAGCCATCCCGGCCATGCTATATTTTGGGGGGAATATGGTGTTCCGTGGAAGAACATATGGTTTACTCCCGAAACGAACATCAGGTCCATATCAGGTTTGCATTGTGACAGGGATGTGCGGAAGTGTTCCGTAAGCCAGGTGAATGTTTCGGATGATGTATAAGTTTTTCCAGCAATGTGTGCAGCCGATGAGGCGTATTTCAGCATAGAAATATCTGAGAAGTTTGGTCGGGTCAGTGAATCTGTACGCAGGCCCTTGATATGGAAGTCAGTCAGACCGAAGCCTTCACACTCTGGAATATCTACAGCGGCGTAGACGTCAATCAGGTTGGCTGGAGAACCGTGTGCCTGATTGCGTGTAGTGCTTCCGTGGCGGTGAGCCCATGCTGTCCACTGTTCCGTGAAGTTTTCCAGCAGCATTTCCCCCATTGTTTCACGGTAGTCTGAAACGATACGGCGGGTTGTTTCGGGACGTTCCTGATCCAGAAACTCCAGAAAATGGTCTTCAAGCTTGTAGCCTCTGCGCCGCTGGAATTCCTCGAGAAGGCTAGGCGACCAGTCGGCACCGTACACTTCGTATGAATCGTTGAAGAATGTACGTGGGTAAGGCGTATGGGTATTTTTGAATGCCTTGTCGAATTTGGACAGGTATTTTTTTACAGCATTGGCATCCAGGTGGTCAATAACCAGTCCTTCACCGCCGGGAGCGGCTCTTTTTACCTTTTGTAGTGTTTTGCCGATAAACAAGGCGACTAGTTTCCATTTTCCAGACGGGGCTTTCCATTCAAGTGTTCCGTTTGAGACCTTATTTGTCAGATTGAGGATCTGTCCGTTTTCACTGTATGCCATCAGTCGGCTCAATAGGGCTATTTCCTGCTGTTTCTTTTCTTTCGGATCTGTAATTTCTATTTTCAGTGAAATATTTTTGCCTCCTTCTGTTTCGAACTTTTCAAATATGGCCTTGGTAGCTGCTTCTTCGGTTGTTACTTCCGGCCCGCCGAAGGGCCATCCTGTACCATTGTTCATGTCAATGTCTATACCATTCTGTTTTCCGATAGTCTGGCAATATCTGAGCATTTCCATCCATTTGTCGGACAGATAAGGGATGTCATTACTTTCATTACCTATGACGCCATAAATAGGGGTAATTTCCAGAGAGCCTAATCCGGCAGCCCCATATTTCTGAAGGTTATAGCTGAGGTTTTCTTTATCGACAGCACTTCCCAGCCACCACCAACGGCTACCTGGTTTGGCTTCGGGTTTCGGCTCCGGCCAGTTCTGTGCTTGTGCTGTGCCTCCCAAAAGCAGTAATGCTATCAGCATGTCGGTCGTTTTCATGTCTTTAAGATTGGATTGATTAAATATCCCTTATCTGGCCTGGAAGGGAAACAAGCCAGAATAAGGGATATGCCTATAAATTTATAACTATGAAAAAAATATTCTCGGGTTGAGTTTATTGGAGCTTATACATTTCAGTTCCTCCAAGAAGGAAACATCCGGTGCCGAAGTCGTCAAAATCCGGAACACTGTCGTAAGTGACAGGTTGTCCGTCTTTCGGTTCTTTACCGGTACCTTGTACATATCCCAAAAAGCCGTTCGGATGAACTGCGTCCTTAACGATGGAGTTCCATGCCTTCACTACAACGGGCAGATATTCGTTGCGGTCAAGAATTCCGTTGCGGATGCCCCATGCCATTCCATATACGAATAGAGACGTACCTGTCAGTTCCTTTCCTCCATAGTTGGTTGGGTCATGCAGACTGACATTCCAGAAACCGTCTTCCCGTTGGCATTTCTTCAAGGCCTTGCTCATGATGAGGAAGTCATTGATGTAATCCTGGCGATGTGTTTCATTGGCTGGTATTTCATCCAGTACACGGATCAATGCGGCGTATACCCATCCGTTTCCTCTGCTCCAGTAACAATCTTCTCCGTTGGGTTCTTTATAGGGTGGGTCAAAATCTTTGTCACGCCACCATAATCCGTCCTTCAGATTAAACATTCCGTTTTCTCCCAGCTTGTTTCGTGTATATTCATACATTTTCCACATTTTGTCGAAATATTTCTGATCGCCGGTCAGTTTACCCATTTTGGCTAATGCCGGCATACCCATCTGTATGGCGTCAATCCAAGTCCATTCATCCACTTGAGGGGTATTGACCAACATGTTAAGGTTCGATTTTACGAATTTGAGGATTTCAGGTTTCGGATAAATGTTATAGATATCCAGGTATACTTGTCCGCATGCGTAATAGTCGGCATGACGGACTGCTGCTCCTCCACTCATGTTCCAGTTGTGGAAATTCCCCCATTCGTAGGCGTAGTCAAAGTATTTTTCCTGAGGATGGATGGTATAGAGAGCCATCAGTCCTTCATAGTAAATCGTACGGGTCCATATGTTGCTTGGACGCATTTTACCGACAAAGCTTGGAAGGCGACAGTCGGGATTTTTCTTCATAAAATAATCGTTGACTTTAATCAGTGTCTTGAGCGTTTCCTGTCGGTCGGGTACTGGTACAGATTGTGCCTGGATGTTACAGAATCCTCCGAACACAAGGAGTAATGCTGCGATCAAGTTCTTTTTCATGGTATTTAGGGTTTATAATCTTTTGTTTTTACAAAAATAGATATAGTATCGGTTCTTCAAAATAGAATATCGTACAGATTTATCGATTTCTGTTCATTTCAGTACAGATATGGTTCATAAATCGCATTTGTGTACAATTTAATAGGAATATGTATATTTACCTATTCTGAAATATGAAATGATAATTTATTTTTGCAAATAGAAAATCGAAAGGATTAATGACTAATCATTTAATTTTATGAATCTATTGAATAATTTTTGGAATCGGAGTCTGGCTTTTGTTGCGATAGTGCTGTGTTTTGTGCAGATGTCTGCAAAAGATCTGTTTCCGGACGGGACTCCAGTTCCCGATTGGTTCCGCCAGACCGAAATTGTGAAATTGCAGGACTTGGGTAAGAGTTACCGTATAACCGATTACGGAGTTGTGAATGACAGTACGATTGTGCAGACAGAAAAAATCCAGACGGTCATAGATAAGGCCTCACAGGAAGGAGGCGGTGTAATCTATGTTCCGGAAGGAACTTTCTTGAGCGGTTCTTTGTTCTTCAAGCCGAATACACATCTGTATATAGAAAAGGGTGGTACATTGAAGGGAAGTGATGATATCAGTAATTTTGAGGTGATCGATACCCGTATGGAGGGACAGAACTTGAAGTATTTTGCCGCTTTGGTTAATGCTATCGGTGTTGACGGATTTACTATTTCGGGTGAAGGATGCATTAACGGTAATGGTTTGCGTTACTGGAAATCATTCTGGTTGCGAAGGAAAGTAAATCCCAAATGTACGAATCTGGAAGAACTCCGTCCCAGACTTCTGTATATTGCGGATAGCGACAATATTCAGTTGTCTGGTGTGAAATTGATGAATTCACCGTTCTGGACCACACATCTGTATCATTGCAATAACGCAAAATTGCTGAATCTGTATATTTTTGCTCCGGCAGCGCCGGTGAAGGCCCCGAGTTCGGACGCGATCGATATTGATGTCTGTGAAAATGTGCTGGTCAAGAACTGTTACATGTCGGTCAATGACGATGCTATCGCCTTAAAGGGGGGTAAAGGGCCGTGGGCCGACCAGGACAGTATTCATAACGGGGCTAACCGTAACATCATTATTGAGGATTGTGTATATGGTTTCTGTCACAGTGCGTTGACTTGTGGAAGCGAATCGGTACATAATCATAATATCATTCTCCGCCGTTGTCAAATAGACAGAGCACAACGTTTGTTGTGGCTGAAGATGCGTCCGGATACTCCGCAGGTCTATGAGTATATAACAGTAGAGGATATTACTGGAAAAGTTTCAAGTTTTCTGTTTGCAAAACCCTGGACACAGTTCTTTGATCTGAAGGGACGTAAGGACATCCCGTATTCATATTCAAACAATGTAACGATGCGGAATATCAAGATGGAATGTGATGTGGTGTTTGATGTGGTAAAGGCTGAAGACCAATATAAGCTTTCTGACTTTACGTTTGAAAATCTGGATTTGAAAGTGAATAAGGATTCATACATAAATAAAGATATTGTAAATCAGTTTGTTTTCAAGAACGTAAAGGTTAATGGTAAAGAGATTACAGATTGATGGGGTAATGGGGCTTCCATTGCATTGCCTGTCATATTTGTTTTCAAGAAACAGGGTCCGTCTGATTTTTTATCAGGCGGATTTTTGTGATTATACAAAACAAAAAAGCCAATGTCCTGAAGGACACTGGCTTTTTTGTATGTAAGGAATGATAAGTCTTCAGATTACACGTTAGCGCGTTTTTCCTGAATTCTGGCTTTCTTACCTGTAAGAGCACGCAAGTAGTACAATTTAGCACGGCGTACTTTACCGATTTTGTTAACAGTGATGCTGTCGATAGCCGGAGATTCCAATGGGAAAATACGTTCAACACCTACAGTTCCTGACATTTTACGTACAGTGAAACGTTTCTTTTCACCGTGACCTGAAATTTTGATAACAACACCGCGATATGACTGAACACGTTCCTTGTTACCTTCAACGATACGGTATGCTACTGTTACTGTGTCACCTGCTTTGAATGAAGGATGCTGTTTGCCAGTAGCAAATGCTTCTTCTGCAATTTTAATTAAATCCATTTTTTTCTTTTTAATAAATTGTTTATCGTTACCAACGCAACATATCAAGTAACTCTTCTTGACAGCGATTGCGCGAAAGCGGTGCAAAGTAAGTGATTTTTTGTGATATAGGCAAATATTGGTCCTATAAATTTAATCCCTTTTTTGCTCTGATATAGTTTTTTGCGTATATTTGACCGACTAAAAACAACTTGAATGGAAATGAAGAGAGTAATAATCTATGGGGCGCTGGTCGGTGCCCTGTTCTTTACAGCTTGCAGTTCCGGCTATTCATTGATGTCGGTTGAAGGGGGAAGGGTCCCTGTTACAAAGGAATATGATGTGAATTCCGATGAAGTGGCTGCGCAGATTCTTGAACCTTACAAGCATAAGATAGACAGTGTGATGGCTCCGGTCATCGGTCATGCTGCCAACCGGTTGGAAGCTTATCGTCCTGAATCTCCGTTATCGAATCTTATAGCCGATATTTTGGTGAGAAGTTCCAGCGAAAAGGCGGGGATCAAGGCTGATGTAGGAGTGATGAATATGGGAGGCATCCGTAATATATTGAATGAAGGTGAGATTACGGTAGGTGATATTTATGAAATTGCACCGTTTCAGAATGCATTGGCCATTGTAACGATGAAAGGCGATATCCTGTTGGAGCTTTTCAAGGATATGGCTGCTGTACATGGGGAAGGATTGAGCGGTGCCCGGTTAGTCATATCTAAAGATGGGAAACTGATTGACGCAAAGGTAGGTGGTAAGCCGGTCGATCCGGAAAAGGAATATCATGTGGCGACTATCGATTATCTGGCTGAAGGGAATGATCGTATGGATGCATTTAAGAAAGCCATTACAAAGACTCAGCCGAAAGATGTTGTTTTGCGTGATTTGTTGATTGATTATGTAAAATACTGTGATGCCAAGGGGGAGTTTGTTGATGCGAAGGTTGAAGGACGTATTGTTGAACGGTAAGGAGGAATAGAAGATGAAAAAGTTTTTTATTATGATTTGTGCCTGCCTGTTTGCCGGATCTGTATCGGCCCAGGCAGATAAGGAACTGCTTATTTTCCATACAAACGATATGCATAGCCGTGTGGAACCTTTTTCTGATGATTATCAGGATACGCTTCTGGCCGGTAAGGCAGGAATGGTAAGACGTGCTACCTTTATCAGTCGGCAGCGGAAGGAACATCCGGATCTGCTTTTGTTCGATTCGGGTGATTTTTCTCAAGGTACACCTTATTATAATATGTTCAAAGGGGAGGTTGAAATCAAGTTGATGAATGCAATGAAGTATGATGCCGGCACAATCGGCAATCATGAATTCGATTTCGGGCTGGACAATATGGCCCGTCTGTTCAAAATGGCTGATTTTCCTATCGTTTGTGCCAATTATGATGTGAGGGGAACTGTACTGGAAGGACTGGTGAAGGAATATACGGTCATTGAACGGGAAGGGGTGAGAATCGGTGTCTTCGGCCTGGGTGCTCCTCTTGACGGATTGGTTGCCGCCCATTGTTACGGTAATGTGAAATATGAGGATCCGGTTTCGGAAGCACAGCGTATCGCTGATATTCTGAAGAATCAGGAAAAATGTGATCTGGTAATCTGTCTGTCACATTTGGGATGGATGGAGGATCAGTTTTCGGATATCGAACTTATAGAAAATACACGGAATATTGATGTCGTGCTAGGAGGACATTCACATTCTTATTTCACGGAACCTAAATTCTATAAGAATCTGGATGGTGTGGATGTACCGGTCCAGCAGATGGGTAAGAATGCCGCCTTTGTCGGTAAGATGGTGTTGAAGTTGCAGAAGAATCGATAAATAGCAGAGGTGAAGCTGGAATATATCGGGCTTCACCTCTGTTTTTACATAAATGTTGGATATGAAGATTTACAGATACATAGGTGTTGTTTTTATTTGTTTTCTGACCGTATCGGCCGTTTACGGGCAGCCGGTGGGGATATTGCGTAATATAAAGGATACAGTGGCCTGTAACCGATGGGTAGAACAGAAACTGTCACAGATGACTTTAAAGCAGAAGATCGGACAGTTGTTTATTCATACGATGGCTCCTTATACCAATGAGAGGAATCGCGAGGAACTTGAACGGGCCGTAATGGATTATGGCGTGGGGGGGCTTCTTTTTTCGGGAGGTGAAGCCGATAAGCAGCTTCAGCTGACAAATGAAGCTCAGAAACTGGCCGAAATACCTCTTTTGATCACTTTTGATGGTGAATGGGGATTGGCTATGCGTCTGAAAGATACTCCTGAGTTTCCCAGAAACCGGGTGCTGGGGTGTATCCGGAATGATACATTGATATATAGGTACGGGCGTGAAGTGGCGCGTCAGTTGCGTGAGATAGGAGTGCACGTGAATTTTGCTCCTGTAGCCGACGTAGATAACAACCCGGACAATCCGGTTATAAATATCCGCTCTTTCGGTGGAAATCAGCGTGAAGTGGCCCGAAAAGTCATTGCTTATTCCCGGGGACTGGAAGACGGCGGTGTGATGGCTGTATGTAAACATTTTCCGGGGCATGGGGATACTGAGGTGGATTCGCATGTTTCTTTACCGGTCTTGCAGTTTGACCGTCAGCGTCTGGACAGTGTCGAGCTGTATCCTTTCAGAGAAGCGGTCAAGGCCGGTGTCAGCGGAATGATGGTAGGGCATCTGAAAGTTCCCGAATTAAGTGGAAAGCCTGCTTCCATTTCTTCTAATATTATAATGAATACATTGAGGAAGGATCTTCATTTTTCGGGAATGGTCTTTACGGATGCTCTTGAAATGGGAGGTATTGCGAAAAATTCGGATGATGTCTGTGTCGATGCTTTGGCTGCCGGAAATGATATGTTATTGGTTCCCAGGAATTTGAAACGGAGTATGGCTGGGGTATTAAAGGCTGTCAAGGACGGACGCATTACAGAAGAGTATATCACGGAAAAATGTCGTAAGGTACTGATATATAAGTATGCCTTGGGGCTGGATAAGAATCCGGTTATAGGGACAGAGGATCTTTCCCGGCGTCTGTCTACTGATGCTACGAATGCATTGATTAAAGAGTTGGAGCATGCGGCGGTAACCGTTATCAAGGATTCTTTGGATATACTTCCGTTAGACTTGTCTTTATCGGGAAGTGTATTGCTGAGTGTTTCTTCTTCCTTGACGGAAGCCTACCCTTTTTATAAGGAAATGCATAAATCGATGGCTTTGGCCTGGGTTCACGCAAATGTGGATTCCTTGGAGCAAATCAGGGAACGGATCCGTCCTGCCCAGCAGGTAATAGTAGCGTTACATCAGCAGGATTGCAAGGAATTTGAATCTCTGATAGCCGATCTGGCTGCCGACAAGCCTTTGGTATTGGTCTGTTTTTGTCCGCAGGAGGTCTTGAAAAAAATACCTTCTATTACGGAGCGGGCGTCTTCTGTCGTTCTGGCACATGCCTCTGATGCGGATCTGCAGAAGTATGTGGCTGATGTTCTTGTTGGCAAGAATGTCGCAGATGGATCCCTTTCGGTTGATATACAGGGAGTGGCCAAATCGGGGACCGGAATTGTACTTGATCCCGACAAGCCTCGTTCATACGATCCTGAAGATTTCGGAATGGATTCGAGTGTTCTGGCACGGATTGATGAAATTGCACAGGAAGGAATTCGTGAACAGGCTTTTCCCGGTTGCCATATACTTGTTTTGAAGGAAGGATATCCTGTTTACAACAAATGTTTTGGTAACCAGACCTATGATTTGGGTGTGGCGGTAAAGGAAAATGATATATATGATCTGGCTTCGGTCAGTAAGGTTGCCGGGACGTTGTTGGCTGTCATGAAGCTGTATGATGAAGGACGTATCGGGCTGACCGATAAGATAGGTCATTATATTCCGGCTTTGAGAGGGACTGATAAACAGAATATAACCGTTCAGGAGCTTCTCTTCCATGAATCAGGACTGCCTGCTTCTTTGCCTTTTTATTTAGAAGCGATAGATTTAAAGAACACAAAGGGGGGACTCTTCAGGAAGAAACGTGACGCTAATCATACATTACAGATAGATGAAAACCTGTTTGTAAATCTTGATTTTGCCTATAAGAAGATGTGGGTTTCGACGGATTCTACCGACGTTTATTCTTTGCGTTTGTCAGACCGGTTGTTTCTGAATTCTGAATTTCATGATGTAATTATGGATGAGATTGCCAAGGCACCGGTAAAAGGACATTCCTATCGTTACAGCTGTGTGAATTTCATGTTGTTGAAGGAGATAGTCGAGAATATTTCCGGGGTTGCCATGGATACTTATCTTGATAGTGTTTTCTATAAGCCGATGGGCTTGATTCATACGGCTTACCAACCCTTGAAGCATTTTGAAAAAAGTCGTATTGTTCCTACGTTGAAATATGATTTTCTCCGGAAAGGGGAATTGAGAGGATATGTCCATGATGAAGCTGCTGCTTTTATGGGAGGTGTTTCGGGAAATGCAGGCTTGTTTTCTACGGCCCGCGATGTATCTGTCATATTCCAGATGCTGTTGGATCGGGGAGTTTGTGGTGATGTCCGGTATTTGAGCAGGGCCACTTGCGATCTGTTCTTGACGATGAAGTCAAAGGATAGTCGTCGTGGGTTAGGTTTCGACAAACCGGATTCAGATGACATCGATAACAGTCCTTGTGCTGCCGAGGTTCCAGCTTCAGCTTTCGGGCATACCGGATATACAGGAACAGCCGTCTGGGCTGATCCGGATAATGATATCGTTTTTGTATTTATGAGTAACCGGACATATCCGCAGGCTTATGACCATAAAAAATTGACGCAGCTGAATATCCGTCCCAGGATACAACAGGCAATATATCAGTCATTAATCCGATGATGTCTATTTAGACTATGTACAAATTAGATAAATTATGTAAAGTGCATGTTACAATTTCTAGCAAAAAATATAACTTTGCAATAACAAATTAGTACTAATAATAATTTAACTTTTACTACAATGGCTTACGTAATTAGTGACGATTGTATCGCTTGCGGTACTTGTATCGATGAATGTCCGGTTGGCGCAATTTCTGAAGGTGATAAGTATTCTATCAACCCGGAAATGTGTACAGAATGTGGAACATGCGCAGATGTATGTCCTTCTGAAGCTATCCACCAGGGATAAGAATCGAGACATCGTCTTTGAAATGCATAATAGGCTGCCCTAAGGGTGGCCTATTTTTTATATATATCATTAAATTTATAGATTCAGTAATTGGGTTAGCGGAATAGAAAATGGAAAAGTCTATTGGAAAATTGTTGGGTTTCTTGATGTTGCCGTTTCTTTTCCTGTCTTTGGGAACGGCGAGGGCGCAAGGAGAAGACAAGTCTTTGAAAACGGTCTTGTCGGCTGATGGACCTTATATCTGTTATTTCCCTGATAATCAGGTGAGGATTTTACAAGTGACGGAAAACGGTACTATTGATTCGGTTTGGTATGATCATCCGTTACCGTCGGATTATTCTTTCCCCGTAGTCAGTCATGACGGTAAATATGCTTTTCAGGTCACTTTGCATCCGATAAAACGGCAGCCATGGAAGGGGGGAGCGGCAGACAAGGTCTTTGTAATGTCTGATCCTCATGGTAATCTGGATTGTGTAGTAAGTCTGTTGCAGGCAAATCATGTGATTGATTCCAATCTGTCATGGTGTTTTGGAAAGAACCAGTTGATGGTTTTGGGTGATGTTTGTGATCGGGGAAATGACGTGACGCAGATATTCTGGCTGCTTTATAAGCTGGAAGCTGAAGCGGAAACGGCCGGAGGGCAGGTTTCCTTTATTTTAGGTAATCATGAACCTATGGTCTTGTCGGATGATTTGCGGTATACCAAAGATAAATATAAAGCATTGGCTGACTCTTTACATATCGGATATTCTTCCTTATATGGTTCTGATACGGAATTAGGGCGGTGGTTGGCAACACGGAATGTGATTCAGATACTGGGTGATAATCTGTATGTGCATGCAGGTCTAGGTAGCGCTTTTTATAATGCCGATCTGTCTGTTCCGGATGTGAATGATGAAATGAGTAGAGTTCTGTTCCTGAAAAACAAAAAACGGAAGGAATTTTCTGATCTACATGCCTTCTTGTATGGGAATGAAGGTCCTATATGGTATAGGGGATTGGTACGTGACAAGGAAAAATATAAACCGTGTCCTGCCGATACATTGCAGTTGCTCATGAAGAAGTATGGGGTGGAGCATATTATTGTGGGACATACTATCTTTGATGACATTTCAACTTTTTATGATGGAAAAGTGATAGGTGTAAATGTAGATAACCAGGAAAATAGGGAAGCCGAGCGGGGCCGGGCTATTTTAATCGAAAACGGCAGCTATTATGTGGTAGGAGATAAGGGTAAGATTCGCCTGTTGTTTGAATAGTTGCATTTTTTAGCGGGAAAATATATTTTGTTTTTAAAATATTATTATCTTTGCCAAGCAAATTGGTAAGGGGCATTAGCTCATCTGGCTAGAGCGTTTGACTGGCAGTCAAAAGGTGGCAGGTTCGAGTCCTGTATGCTCCACAAAAACATTTTCCTATGTTATATAATCCTCTAAGAGTTTAGGGGATTTTTTTATTTATCTTTTTGATTGTAGTCAGTTATGTGTCAAGGTTGATAAGGTTGAAATTCAATTTCTAGTAATATCAAAAATTTATACATATAAGAGATGAAAACAGACAATACGTTATCTAAAAAGAATGTTATACAAATAATTGTATTATCAATCATTCTCCCTATACCATTAAATTTCATTATAATATATCTGAATCCGATTGCAATGTTGACCGATTTTTATGATAAAGCTACTTGGATAACATTTTGTGGAAATTACATGGGGGGATTGTTTCATTAATTATCCTCAATAAAACGCTTAAACAGACATCTCTTCAACATGAAGAACTGAAAAAGTTGCAAATAAACACCATTACCTATGCACAAAAACAAGAATGGCTCAATAATCTAAAGATCAGGCTTACCAAGAACTTAAGAAACATTGATTTATACATATTAAATACGGTTGTTTCTGATTTGCAGCTCCATGAATACAATCATTGCAAAGAAATTCTTCAAAAAATGTAAGCATACTATTTTCCGCCTTGACGCACATTATTCAC
>ULQU01039024.1_pt1 | contig 47367 bp, 36 predicted proteins | sample 1954841 | NCBI WGS metagenome assembly ULQU01 (sample SAMEA4835664, study PRJEB28245) | human gut metagenome | biome: gut microbiome; material: fecal sample | place: Denmark | collected 2008
TATTGGTTTGCTTGATTATTAATTATCGGGGTATCACGGATTTTTGATCATGACAGCCCCGGCACTATGCTTTCACTATTTAGTATATCTTCTATGCAGAAAGGCCCTAAAGGTAGGGAATGATCTTTAAAAACACAAATTTTGATGAAGTAAATAACTCTGTAAACAACAGATTGGAAACTATTCTATGAATAAGAATGAAAATATGTAAGTATGAATATGAAAATGTGTGCGTGAGGTGCAAAAGAAATAGGCGATAAATAGTGGTTTATGACCACAGGTGTAGCCAGAACTTTAGATGTTATGATAAGTGGTGGGGTCTGTAATAAAAAAAGCTCTGAAAATCTGTTGATTTTCAGAGCTCATCACAATTTAGCTTCACAGCTTGGTACACCCTCAGGGATTCGAACCCTGGACCCACTGATTAAGAGTCAGTTGCTCTACCAACTGAGCTAAGAGTGCATCCACTATAAATTGTCAAATTTCCCGTGCAACTTCCTTGAAAGTACACCCTCAGGGATTCGAACCCTGGACCCACTGATTAAGAGTCAGTTGCTCTACCAACTGAGCTAAGAGTGCGTCTCTTTTCGTTTGCGGGTGCAAATGTATAATCTTTATTTGAATTTACCAAATAAAAAGCAGGCAAATATTTCGGTTTGCCTGCTTTTTTTCGACCGTTATATGGCTTCAATTATGTGTCTACAACTGATATTCGTCTGAATAATAGAGGAATGGATGTGTACAGAGTTTATAGTCAAAAATTTCTTCAGGCTTGAAAAATCTTGCCAGTTCTTCTGCCGCCGTTTTCGGGGAATCGGATGTGTGGACGATATTTTCCTGCGCACTGACGCAATAATCTCCGCGGATGGTGCCCGGAACGGCAACACGTCCGTTGGTAGCTCCTGTCATGGAGCGTACTATCTGGACTGCATCCACCCCTTCATAACAGCATACAATGACGGGAGAGGCCATCATGGAATCTTTTACCCGCTGGAAGAACGGACGGTCTTTCAGGTGGGCATAATGTTCGTTCAGCAGGTCGTCTGTGAGTTGCATCATCTTTATGCCTGCCAGGCGCAGGCCTTTGCGTTCAAACCGGTGGGTAATTTCTCCAGCCAGGCCACGCTGGATGGCGGATGGTTTCAGGATAACCAATGTACGTTCAAGACTCATAAAATTATATCAATTTAAGGTTAATAATAAAAACGTCTTCATATATAGATCTACTGCAGTAGAAAAAGATTACAGATGCGGCCTAATATAGAAAAATATCGGAAGGCGAACAAATATTTTCATTCCTTTGTCCGCTTTTTTGTTTCCACCTGTTGAGAGTCTGTCGCCAGACTGTCTTTTTTTGCCGTTACTGAAAAAATATTTCTCCAAGATGTTTCTGTTTTCAGAATTTGTCGTATATTTGTCGTCGCTTAACCGCGGTAATAGCTCAGTTGGTAGAGCGTTGGCTTCCCAAGCCGAAGGTCACGGGTTCGAGCCCCGCTTACCGCTCCATGAAAAAAGGTCTTCAACCGGAATCGGATGAAGACCTTTTTCTGTATCACTACATCCGGATATCAGAATCCGAACATTTTCTTGAACTTGTGGCAGAAATCTTCCCACAGGAAAAGGCGGCTGGCCCGGTGGAAAGGGTATACGGGTCCGAATCCGGAGCCGAAACTGTATTCCGAACCTCTCCATATCGCCTTGTTGATGAAGGCTTCGGCTTTCCCTATCGCATCTTCCATGGTGTATCCTCGTGCCAGATAGGCCGCAATGGCCGAAGCGAACGAGTCGCCTGTACCGTTCACATTCTTGGTCTCGATCTTCTTTTTCCTGAATATCCGGGAGCGGCCGTCGTGCGGGTTGTAGAAGCAGTCGTAAAGGATGCCGTCTTTTTCTACCGATTTGATGATGACGGCATTTCCCCATCGGCTCAGTTCCTTCAGGTCGTTTCTGACAGTCTCCAATGTGATGTCTCTTCCCAGTAGCAGCTTGGCTTCACGGTAATTGGGGGTGATGATGTCGGCTAGCGGGAAAAGCTTGTCCTTGTAGGCCTGGATAGCTTCGTCTTTCAGCAACTTGTCGCCTGCCGAACTGACCATTACCGGGTCTATTACATGCGGAATATGTTTGTAATGGGTAAGTACCCCCGCAACCCCTTCAATCAGTTCGGTAGAGTAAAGCATACCGGTCTTGATGCAGTCGGCACCTACGTCTTCAAGGAAAGAATTGGCCTGGTTGACTATCAGGCGGACGGGGATGGTCTGTATTTCCTTTACCCGAATGGTATCTTCATCGACAATGCAGGTTATGGCCCCTGCCGCATATCCGCCGCAAGCAGCTACGGCCTTTATATCTGCTTGGATTCCTGCACTTCCCAGCGGCTCGCTGCCGGCAATGAGAAAAACTTTAGAAAACTGTTTCTTTTTAGTCATGACTGTTTCTTTTTTATGTCCTGGCCAGTATCAGGTATGGCCCGATTGTACACAGGCGGAGATCTCTATTCAAAGCAATATATATCTGACGGAACTGTCCGTTTCAAAGGAATGACCTGCACATCTTTTCCGGCTATGATATTGTGTTCCTTGAAGGCTATTTCAACGGTCTTCAGTGCCAGTTCCGGATGGTTGTTATCCTTGCTCAGGTGGCAGAGCCACAGGTATCGCAGTCCGGGAGGGAAGTTCTGTGCCAGGAATTCTGCCATTTCGCGGTTACACATGTGTCCGTTAGGGCCTGCAATCCGTTCTTTCAGATGTCTGGGGTAAGGACCCATCTGCAGCATGGCTTCGTCGTAGTTGGCCTCCAGTATCAGGTAGTTAGCCTTACGGATGTACGTTGCAGCTGTTTCGGTTATGTGTCCGATATCGGTCAGGAAAGCAAAATTCTTTCCGTCGACGGTGATGCTGTAACCTACATTGTCCGAACCGTCGTGAGGCACTTCGAAGCAGGTTATGCTGAAATCTTCCAGCCGGATGGTTTCTTCCTTATGGATATAACGTATGTGGCTCATATCCAGCTTTTCGGTCATGCAGTAGCTTTTCTTCATGCCGTTGTGTACTTCCGGGGTAGAATATACAGGTATGTTATGCTTGTTTGCCAGATGTCCTACAGCCTTTATATGGTCGGCATGGTCGTGGGTAACGAATACTCCACGGATATCATTCAAGCTCAGTCCGTAATCCTTGAAAATCTTTTTGATGCTGCGGATGCCTATTCCTGCGTCTACAAGTATGCCGTAAGTCTCTGTTCCGAGGTAATAGCAGTTGCCGCTACTGCCGCTTCCCAGACTCATAAATCTAATCTTCATGTTGTTTCTTTTTAGAAACGCAAAGGTATAAAAAAGAAGGGAACCGGCCAAAAGGCAGATTCCCTTCCGTATAAGATTTTAGTATGGATCCTGATTTTTTAGAACTGGAAGAAGTTCTTTGCGTTGTTATAGCAGATATCTTCTACCATCTGCTGTACACGTGGCATTTCGCTTACCGGAATTTCACCGTTTTCAACATCGTTGCCCAACAGGTTACATAATGTACGGCGGAAATATTCATGACGCGGATATGACAGGAATGAACGTGAGTCGGTCAGCATACCTACGAAACGGCTCAGCAAACCGAGCAGTGACAAGGCGTTCATCTGTTTTTCCATACCGTCCTTCTGATCCAGGAACCACCATCCTGAACCGAACTGGATCTTGCCCGGGATAGAACCGTCCTGGAAGTTACCCAGCATGGTTGCGATCACTTCGTTTGCGCACGGATTCAAGTTGTACAGGATAGTCTTGGTAAGCTTACCTTCAGAGTTCAGGCGGTCAAGGTATTTTGACATAGCCTTGGCTGTAGTGAATTCACCGATAGAATCGAAACCTGTATCAGGACCTAACAATTTGAACATCTTGCTGTTGTTGTCACGGATAGCGCCATAGTGGAACTGCTGTGTCCAGCCTGTTTCCCAATCCATTTCGCCGAATACAACCAGCATAGCCGACTTGAACTTCAGGATTTCTTCTCTGGTCAGTTCTGTACCGCCGTAAACTTTATTGAAGATGGCGCGGATTTCGGCATCTGTATAGTCTTCAGCATAGAATTCCTCGATACCGTGGTCGGACAGCTTACAGCCCTGTGCTGCGAAGAATTCATGACGTTTGCGCAATGCGGCTACCATGTCGTCGAAAGAAGAGATGTTGACACCGCTCACTTCAGACAATTTTTCCATGTATGCACGGAAATTTGCCGGAACTTCAACGGCCATAGCCTTGTCTGGACGCCATGTAGGCAGCATCTTGATTTCGAAGCCGCTTTCACGGGTAGCGATATGGTATTCCAGGGAATCAACCGGATCGTCGGTAGTACATACGGTTTCTACGTGGTAACGGCGCATCAGGTTACGTGCAGAATATTCGGGAGTAGCCAGTTTGGCATTACATTCGTCGAAGATTTCACGTGCAGTAGAAGGATTCAAGATCTTGTCGATACCGAAAGCTGTCTTCAACTCCAGATGTGTCCAGTGGTACAACGGGTTACGGAGTGTATAAGGAACTGTTTCAGCCCATTTTTCGAATTTTTCCCAATCTGTAGTGTCCTTGCCTGTGCAGTAACGTTCGTCAACGCCGTTGCTACGCATTGCACGCCATTTGTAATGGTCACCTCCCAGCCAGATTTCCGTGATTGACTTGAACTGATAGTCATCGGCAACCATCTTAGGAATCAAGTGGCAGTGATAGTCAATGATAGGCATTTTAGCTGCATGATTGTGGTACAGTTCCTGTGCGGTTTCAGTCTTCAGCAGGAAGTTTTCATCCATAAATTTTTTCATAACAATTGTGTTTTTTAGTTTATGTCCTTTTGTTAGGTATTTTCATTAAGACTCGAGAAAATTACACATTTTTATGCTAAAGAACATGTATTGCGTTTTATTTCTCGTTATCGAACACGAAAGTAGAAAATTTATTTGGAATAACAAAATATTTCGTATATTTGCAACGGTTATTTAATAAAATTATGCTTGCCTAAGCGGGTGAAACATATGATTTTATAAATATTTTTTATCATCCGTTGCGAGGGTTGGAATGTAAGTTCCACCTTTTTATTGTAACAGACGTTCCAAAGACGGAAAATAACCTAAAAACATAACTTAAAATATACAACTAAGTATGAAAGCATTAAACAAAGAAACTGCATTTAAGGCAGTCCGTCCTGAAAGAATCATTCAGTTTGGTGAAGGTAACTTCTTGCGTGCATTTGTGGATTGGATTATCTACAATATGGACCAGAAGACAGATTTTAACAGTAGTGTCGTTGTCGTACAGCCGATTGAAAAAGGTATGGTTGACATGCTGAATTCTCAGGATTGTCTGTATCATGTAAATCTGCAGGGACTGGATAAAGGAGAGGCTGTCAACAGTCTGACTATGATTGATGTCATCAGTCGTGCGTTGAACCCTTATACCCAGAATGCTGAATTCATGAAGCTGGCAGAACAGCCTGAAATGCGTTTTGTTATCTCCAATACAACCGAAGCTGGTATCGCTTTCGATCCTTCCTGCAAACTGGAAGATGCTCCTGCTTCTTCTTATCCGGGCAAACTGACTCAGCTGTTGTACCATCGTTTCAAGACTTTCAACGGTGATATGACAAAGGGTCTGATCATTTTCCCTTGTGAGCTGATCTTCCTGAACGGCCATAAACTGAAAGAAACCATTTACCAGTATATCGAACTGTGGAATCTGGGCGATGAATTCAAGACCTGGTTCGAAAAGGCCTGTGGCGTTTATGCTACATTGGTAGACCGTATTGTTCCGGGATTCCCGCGTAAGGACATTGCCGCTATCAAGGAAAAACTGCAGTATGATGACAACATGGTTGTACAGGCTGAAATCTTCCATCTGTGGGTAATCGAAGCTCCTCAGGAAATCGCTAAGGAATTCCCTGCCGACAAGGCTGGTCTGAATGTATTGTTCGTTCCGTCTGAAGCTCCTTATCATGAAAGAAAGGTAACTCTGTTGAATGGTCCTCACACTGTATTGTCACCGGTAGCTTACCTGTCGGGTGTAAATATTGTACGTGACGCCTGCCAGCATCCGGTTATCGGCAAATATATCCATAAAGTAATGTTCGATGAATTGATGGAAACATTGAACTTGCCGAAAGATGAACTGGAAAAATTCGCTCATGATGTTCTGGACCGTTTCAACAATCCGTTTGTTGACCATCAGGTTACTTCAATCATGCTGAACTCATTCCCGAAATACCAGACACGTGACCTTCCAGGTCTGAAGACTTATCTGCATCGTAAGGGTGAATTGCCGAAGGGCTTGGTATTGGGTCTGGCTGCCATTATCACTTACTACAAAGGTGGTGTCCGTGAAGACGGTGCTGAAATCGTGCCGAACGATGCACAGGAAATCATGGATCTGCTGAAGCAGTTGTGGGCTACAGGTGATACCCAGAAGATTACAGAAGGTGTTCTGGGTGCTGAATTCATCTGGGGTGAAAACCTGAACAATATCCCGGGTCTGGCTGCCGCTGTCAAGGCTGATTTGGACAGCATCCAGTCTAAGGGTATGCTGGAAACAGTTAAATCTATCCTGTAATTAATTGTTAGAAATTCCAGATAGTATTGGGGAAAATTCCGGTGACGGAGTTTTCCCCTTTTTCTATCTCCTTCCGATAAAGATCATAGGCAGGTGTGTCTTTGTTCAGAAAGTTATTTTTGTTGTCCACATTCTTTCCTGTATTTCTCCCTGAGCTGTCTCGGGGCTGTTCCCAGGTGCTTTTTCACATATTTGCCGAAAAATGAAATATTAGGGAAATCCAGTTCGTTGGCAATCTCCTTGACACTTTTCTGGGAATATTTCATCAGGAACTCGATATCTTTCAATACATATTGGTCGATTATGGTAGAAGCGGTATGTCCGCAGATGGGTTTGCAGATAGATGATAGGTATTTGGGAGTGACGTGCAGATGGTCTGCGTAATAAGACACTTCCCTGTTTTTAGGATAAGATGTTTCCAGAAGATCAATGAACCGTTTGAAAAGCTGTTCGCCCGATGTAAACGGGCGTGGGGTTATTTTGTTGATTACTCTGCCCATAATATTCTGCATGTCATAGAAGAAGGCAAGCATAATCGTATCGATAATTTTTTTCTGTACAACCGACGGTTGGCGGGTTTTAGAACAGAGAAGTTCGTAATATTGGTTCCAGATTGTTACTTCATCGGAATGTAGTGCATATACCGGATTCTTTTCGAAAAGCTTCTTCATATCCCATAAAATATTGTCTGCCATCGGGAATATTTTCCGGATATATTCTTGTGACATTCCGATGCAGTGGCATTTGAAATCAATACTGGCCATACCGTTTTCTATGATATTGTTGGGGGTACATACAAAGATATCATTCTTATAGGTTGTATAGGGGGTACCATTGATGTCTACCGACGCCTTCCCTTCGAGAACGAGTACCATGACATAGAACTCGGTCTGTATTGTCCGTGTTATGTCGATGTCATTTATATTTTCTATGAAAGCCAGTTCCCCGTTGTTATATATGGTTATTTGCCGTATCTCACTGGCGTCCAGGTTTACTTTTTCAATATTGTCCATAAAGCTTTGTTTCTATTTGTTTTGCTTGCAAATTAACAGGATATTTCGAACCGGCTACTTATCCATATAGAGAAATAAATGTTCCGTAAGTCTTATTCTTCTATAAACTTCTCAAACAGACCACTTTTAGGGGTGTGAAAAAGGTGTGGTTTCAGATAAAACGTCATTCTTTTGCGGCTGAAAGAAAAGAAACTATAATTGAGATGAAAAAGATTTATCTGACAGCAACATTGTTTTCGGCTCTCATACTGGCCGGATGCCAGAGTAACGGCAGTCAAGTTACGGAAGTTCATCCTGTAAGGGTGAAAGTGATACAGGTTTCGGCTGGAACCGTTGAAGCGGAGGGACATTTTTCGGGAACGGTGGAAGCAGGTAACGGTACCAGTCTCAGTTTTCCGGTGGCGGGTACGGTAAAGACAGTGCATTTCCATTTAGGACAGCATATCGGAAAAGGGCAGTTACTTGCTACACTCGATCCTACATCCATACAGAGTAGTTATAATGCAGCGAAAGCTTCTCTGGAACAGGCCGAAGACGCCTACCGGAGGATGAAGGAGCTGTATGATAAAGGAAGCTTACCTGAGATACAATGGGTGGAGATGCAGAGTAAATTGCAACAGGCCCGTTCGCTGGAAGAAATTGCCGGCAAGAACTTGAAGGATTGCAGACTTTACGCTCCATTCAGTGGGGTGATTGCCATGAAAACGGTAGAAGTGGGGCAGAACGTAGTTCCAGGAGTATCTGTTGCCAAATTGGTAACTGCCGGAACACTGAAGGTGAAGATAGCGGTTCCGGAAGCAGAAATAGCGGGTGTCACCCTTTCGCAGAAGGCTCGAATCACGGTCCAGGCTTTAGGTGGAAAAAGTTTTTCGGGAACAGTGGTGGAAAAAGGTATTGTAGCCGATCCTTTGTCGCGCTCTTATGAGGTGAAGATCCGGGTGGAAAATGTGGAAAAAGAACTGATGCCGGGTATGGTAGCAGAAGTTGCTTTGGAGCATAAAACGGATTCTGCCCGGGATGTGCGTTGCATCATTCCTGCATCCATAGTCCAGCTGGATGAAAGGAACAATTATTTTGTCTGGGTGGAAAGAAACGGCAAGGCAAGTAAGCAGATTATCGGGTGCGGAGAGTTTACGGCGAATGGAGTTACCGTGAATTCCGGCTTGCAGGACGGAGCCCGTGTAATAGTAGAAGGGCAGCATAAAGTTTGTGAAGGAACAGAATTGGATGTTTTTTAAAAGAAGATTACAGCAATGGATAAAAACAGGAAGAAACGGAATGCAGTGGAATGGGCCATGCACTACCGTCAGATTATCATTCTGGTGGTATGTTGCCTTGTGGCTTTCGGCATTTATAGTCTGCCGGAAATGCGGAAGAATGAATTTCCCGACTTTACCATCCGGCAGGGAGTAGTGGTAGCTGTGGCTCCTGGATATACTGTGGATGAAATGGTAGAGAAGGTTACCAAGCCCCTGGAGGAGTATATCTTTACATATAAGGAAGTAAAAAAGGAGAAAACTTTTTCGAAAAGCCGAGATGGAATCGTTTATATACAGGTGCAGTTGAACGATGATCTAAACGATAAGGATGAATTCTGGAGCAAGTTCAAGCATGGAGTATCCGGATTCAAGTCGCAGCTTCCTCCGGGAGTGTTGGCTGTACAGGTGATGGATGATTTCGGCGATACGTCGGCCTTGCTTATTACGATGGAAAGTGAGGACAAGACTTATCGGGAACTGAAAGATTACATGGATCAGTTGCAAGATCGCTTGCGGAGAATTACGAGTGTTGGGCGAATGACTGTCAGCGGACTTCAGAAGGAACAGATTTCCATTTATGTAGATAACGACCGGCTTTCACAATATGGCATGAACGAGCAGACAGTGGCTCTTGCTTTGATGCAGAAAGGTTTTGTAACTACAGGAGGACGGATAAAGACCGGCGGATATGTACAAACGATTTATGTCAGCCAGTCACTGAATACCGTTTATGACGTACAGCAACAGATTGTCTATACCGATCCGCAAGGAAATAATGTCCGGTTAAAGGACATTGCACGGGTGGTAAAGGAATACCCTCAGTCTGACAGTTATATCACCAATAACGGGCGCAAGTGCCTGCTTCTTTCGGTAGAAATGAAGAAGGGACAGAACATCGTGAAGATGGGGAAATCCATAAATAAGGTTATCAGCGATTTTCAGCTGGATTTGCCGCAGGATGTCAGCATCTTCCGGATTACCGACCAGAGTCAGGTGGTAGATGACAGTGTAAAGAACTTTTTGCGTGAGCTGGTCATTGCTATCGTAGCGGTCATAGCAGTGGTAATATTGCTGCTTCCCATGCGTGTGGCTTTGGTGGCCGCTTCCACCATTCCGATTACCATCTTCATTTCGTTAGGACTGTTTCAGGCTTTTGGTATTGAACTGAATACGGTGACACTGGCAGCGCTGATAGTCACGTTGGGTATGATTGTAGACAATTCGATTGTTATCATCGACAGTTATCTGGAGAAACTGGGGGAGGGGACTTCCCGTTGGCATGCTTCCATAGAGAGTACCACGCATTTTTTCAAGTCCATATTTTCGGCGACGCTGGCTATCAGTATTACGTTTTTTCCGTTCCTGATCACAACAACGGGAATGATCAATGATTTCTTGCGTAGTTTTCCTTGGGCTATCACTATTGTGCTGGCCGTATCACTCCTGGTTGCCACACTGCTGGTACCTTTTCTACAGTTTTATTTCATTCGGAAGCCTATGCGGCAGAAGGAAAGAGACGGAAAGAAGTCATTTTCTTTCCTCGATTTGTTGCAGCGTTATTATAACTGCCTGTTCGACTGTTGTTTTTCCCATCCTAAGATAACGGTAGGGATCGGTGTAATTTCTGTCGTTATAGGTATCTTACTTATAGCAAAGCTTCCTCAACAGCTGATGCCTTACGCCGACCGTAACCAGTTTGCAGTGGAGATATTTCTTCCGACAGGTACGGATGTAAGAGAAACAGCGGAAGTGGCAGACAGTCTGGAGCATATTCTCCGCAGGGATAAACGGGTTGTAAGTGTCGCTTCATTCAAAGGATGTGCTTCGCCCCGTTTTCAGACTACTTATGCACCGCAGATTGCCGGGACGAATTTCGCTCAGTTCATTGTCAACACGACCGGCGTAAAGAAGACGGTAGAATTGCTGGATGAGTATGCGCCTAAGTATACCGACTATTTTCCGAATGCCCGTATCCGTTTCAAACAGTTGAGTTACAGTGAAGCTGTTTACCCTATTGAGATACGTCTCAGTGGCGATGACCGGGAGGCATTGAAACGGGATGCAGACAGCATCAGGTTGATATTGCAGGAAATGCCTGAACTGGTTTCGGTACAGACCGACCTGAATGAGCCGCTGGCCGCCTCGGAAGTGGTGCTGCACGAAGATGAATCCAGTCGTTTAGGTATCAGTAATCTGGGTGTAGAGAGTACACTTGCCATGCGTTACGGAGATGGAATACCTGTGACCAGCGTATGGGAAGGCAGTTATGATATTCCGGTTGTAATGAAAAGTGAAAAGTCGGACAGTGCTCTGCTCTCTGACTTGAAGGATGAACTGCTTCCTGTTGCCGGTGGTATTTCCAGTGTACCTCTCCGGCAGATTGCCGATGTAATTCCGGTATGGAAGGACGGACAGGTTGTCCGCCGGAACGGGATTTATACGCTTACGGTTATGGCAGATGTCCGTCGGGGTGAAAATGCGATGGAAGTTTTGTCACTCGTCCAGAATAAGCTGTCTGGTTTCCGGCTTTCGGAAGGAGTGGACATGAAATATGGAGGCGATTATGAGGGCAGTGAAGAAAAGATGCCTCCGGTAATGGCTGGGTTGATGATTGCGGCTGTCATCATTTTCTTTATTCTGGTTATCCATTTCCACAAGGTCAATATCGCTACGCTTATTTTTTCCAGTCTGACACTCTGTCTTTTCGGTACGGCTATCGGTATTCTGATACAGGGGGTCGAATTCAGCATTACATGCGTATTGGGTATTGTCAGTCTGATGGGCATCATTGTCCGTAACGGTATCATCATGATCGATTATACCGAAGAGTTGCGGGCCGTGGAAGGACTGTCGGCTGCCGAAGCCATCTATCATTCGGCACGCCGTCGTATGCGTCCTATATTCCTGACTTCAGCTGCTGCTTCTATGGGAGTGATACCGATGATTCTGGGTAAAAGTGGATTGTGGATGCCGATGGGAACGGTCATCTGCTACGGAACACTTATTACCATGGTATTTTTGCTTACGGTACTTCCTTGTGCTTACTTGCTGATATTCAGAGGAACTTCCGGAAAGCGCTTGCGGATGGAAAGTTTAGAAAAGCAATGAGAAATTTAAATTTATATTGACAGTTATGAAATTTATAAAACATATTTTTCTTTTGGGACTTGGAATAGCGGGCATAATGCCTGCTTTCTCCCAGCATGTCTATACGCTGGATGCCTGTATTCATGAGGCTCTTGTAAACAATACCCGTATAAAGAATGCAGACAATGACCTGGCTGCAGCACGTCATGTACAGCAGGAAGCTTTTACCAAATTTTTCCCTTCTTTCAATGCTTTCGGTACAGGTTTTACGGCCGATAAAGGGTTGGTTGAAATGGAAATGGTACCTGGTGAAAAATTATCCATGATGAAGAACGGTGTGATTGGAGGTGTAACCGCAGCAGTGCCGCTTTTTACAGGTGGACAAATTGTCAATGGTAATAAATTGTCTGCAGTGAATGTGGAAGTGAGCCGGTTGCAACGCCGGCAGTCAGAGAAGGAAGTACGGCTTACTGTCGAACAGTATTTCTGGCAGATAGTCATGTTGAAAGAGAAGTTACGGACTCTTTCTATCGTAGGGGAACAGCTGTCCAGTATTCATAAAGATGTTGATGCGGCCGTACAGGCGGGTGTGAGCAATCGTAACGATCTGCTTCAGGTACAGCTCAAGGAAAATGAAACACGTAGCACACGCATTCAGGTAGAGAATGCTCTTGCTGTTTCTACGAGCTTGTTGGCACAATATATGGGGCATCCGTCTGATTCAGTAGATGTAGATATGGTTCTGACCGATTCTTTGCCTGATCATCCCGGAGAGCTTTATGTGTTGCCGGAATCTTCTCTTCCAGCTACCGATGAATACAATCTGTTGCAACAGAATGTAAAGGCAGCCAGTCTGGAGCATAAGATTTCTATTGGGAAAAATCTACCTTTGCTATCTGTCGGAGGCGGGTATATATATGATAATCTGATGGATAAGGACCATTCGTTTTGGGTCGGTTTTGCAACAGTAAGTGTACCTTTGTCAGGATGGTGGGGAGGTTTTCACGATATAAAAAGGCAACAATTGAAGGTCCGTAATGCAGAGAATCAGCTGACTGACCAGAGTCAATTGCTGGTAATTCGGATGAATAATACCTGGAACAGCCTGACTGATGCCTACAAGCAGGTGGAAATAGCTATAGAGTCCATCGGGCAGGCTTCGGAGAACCTCCGGTTGCAGACTGACTATTACCGGGCCGGTACCTGTACGATGAGTGACTTGCTCGAGGCGCAGACCTTGTTCCAGCAGAGCCGCGACAGGTATGTAGAATCATATGCACAGTATGAAGTCAAGAAACGGGAATACCTGCAGGCTACGGGACGTTAGAATTTTTGTTTTTATTTTTCCGATTATACTGAAAATTCAGGTGTTCTCCCTATCTTTGCGGGAAATTTGAAACTTGATACATGAAGCCACAACTGTTGATCGGATCACCTATGTCGGGAAGCGGAAAGACCACCTTTACGCTGGGACTGTTACGTGCCTTGAAACGCCGGGGACTGAAGTTACAGCCGTTCAAGTGCGGCCCCGACTGTATCGATACCCAGTTCCATGCCATAGCTACCGGGCGTGATTCGGTCAATCTGGATACATGGATGGCTTCGGGAACGCATGTACAGTATATTTATAATACGTATGCCGAACGTTCTGATGCCTGCGTGGTGGAAGGATCCATGGGATTCTACGACGGGTATAACCGTATGGAAGGCAGCAGTGCGGAAATAGCCCGGTTGCTGAATATACCTGTGATACTGGTTGTCAATGCACGTGCCACAGCCTATTCCGTGGCTCCGCTGCTGTATGGCTTCAAGCATTTCAAGCCTTCCGTGCGCATTGCCGGAGTTATTTTCAATCAGGTGGCTTCGCCTGCCCATTTCGCTTCTTTACGTGAAGCGTGCATCGATGCCGGGATTGAATGTCTGGGTTATCTGCCTGTAGTGGACGATATCCGTATCACTTCCCGTCACACCGGATTTACCTTGACCGAAAAGCGGGAAATGAGTACGCTGATCGATAAAGTAGCATTGCTGGTTGAAAAGCACATCGATCTGGAAAAGCTGATGAATCTGTGCACCCGTATATTCCCCTGTCCGTATACACTGCCTTTTACCTCCGATCTGGAAGTGGAGGCAATGCATACGGCCGGGAAAAAACGATTGCGTATTGCCATTGCCCGTGACCCGGCTTTCAGCTTCTTGTATAAGGAGAATATCGACCGTCTGGCCGAAGTAGGACAGATAACCTATTTCAGTCCTGTATACGGGAGTGATCTGCCAGAGGCGGATCTGGTCTATCTTCCGGGAGGATATCCCGAACTTTTTGCCCGTCAGCTGCACCGGAGAAAACGGCTCATGCAGCAGATTCGTGACTATGCCGAAGCAGGTGGCCGGATTCTGGCTGAATGTGGGGGTATGATATTCCTGGGTCGTACGCTGACGGTAAGGAAAGGAGGTACGGCATACGAAATGGCCGGTGTGTTGCCTTTCGATTGCAGTATGGAAGATACCCGCCTGTGTGCCGGATACCGTCGTATGGTATATAATGGCATAGAGCTGCGTGGGCATGAATACCATTATTCCGCATTGGTGTCGTCCGAAGCCCTGCCTGTAGCGGCGCAGATGTTTACTCCCAGAGGGGCGGAGGTTTCCACACCTTTCTTCCGCTACAAGAACGTCATTGCCGGATATGTCCACTGGTATTGGGGTGAGACGGACATCCTGAAATTGTGGTGAGGCAGGGCAGGAGTGTACCGTTCAATAGTCTATTTTATCCAGAATACCGCTCAGACAGGCGATGGTCACTCCATAATTGGTCATCGGAACATGCTGTTTCCTGGCCTCTGACACACGGCTCATCACATACTTGCGGTTGAACATGCAGGCACCGCAATGGATAACCAGATCATATCCCGAAAGATCTTCCGGGAAATCGGTTCCCGATACATGATCTATCTGTAGTCCGTCACCGATACGTTTGCGTAGCATGTTCGGTATTTTTACTCTTCCTATATCTTCTGCCAGTGGGGCGTGGGTACATGCTTCGGCTATCAGTACCCGCGATGAGGGGGTGAGTCGTCCGATAGCTTCCGCCCCTTCCATGAAATAGTCTATGTCACCCTTGTATTGTGCGAACAGGACCGAAAAGGATGTAAGCCTGCTGGATTCCGGTTTCTTTTCGTATACGGTCTTGAATACTTGAGAATCGGTTATAATCAGTTTCGGGGGAGCCGACAAAGCCTGTAGCATCGGGTCAATCTTGTCGGTCGTACAACACATTACCAGGCATTTACGGTCGAGAAGCTCGCGTATGGTCTGTACCTGAGGAAGGATAAGCCGTCCTTTGGGTGCCTGTATATCCTGCGGCATCACCAACATGACAGTATCGCCTTCCGATACCAGTTTCCCTACAATGCCTTTTTCTATCGTTTCATCGGGTAGTCTGCCAATGATACCACGGCGGATGTCTTCCATTCCGGTTTTCTTTTTAGCCGATGCAATTAAAGGAACTTGTCCGCATTCTTTTTCGATGTTACGGGCTGTCTGTTCCGCATTTTCAAGAAGGTCGGCTTTGTTCAGTACCCAGATTACCGGTACATTCTTTTCCTTAAGCGTATGGCTCCATTCCAGTTCCTGGTTTATGTCTTCACCGGTGCAGACCATCAGGGCCACATCGGTCTTTTCCATGGCTTTGAGTGTCTGTTTTATGCGTAGTTCACCCAACCGGCCTTCATCGTCCAGTCCGGCTGTATCGATGAATACACAAGGGCCTATGCCATGAATTTCCATCGGTTTGTAGACGGGATCGGTAGTTGTTCCGGCAATGTCGGAGACAAGTGCGGCCTCCTGGTTGGTCAGTGCGTTGACCAGTGATGACTTTCCGCTGTTACGCTTGCCGAAGAGGCCTATGTGGATGCGGTTCGCACGGGGAGTATCTTGCATGATATGGATATTTTGTAGTGTCATTAATAAGTTGCATCAGAAGCGGAAGTCGCGTTCCCCTTTCGTGATACGTTCCAGGTTTTCCAACGCACGGCGCCGGACGGCAGGATTGGGTATCTGTTCCATCTGTGTACGTATCATGTCGACTCCCAGTGCACGGGTTTCGGGCGATGCATAGTCTTCGAGGTATTCCTGCAGGGTCATCAGGGCGTTCGGGGCGCAGCAGTTGGCAATCTGTCCGGTCTTGACAAGCGACATGAAGCGGTCGCCTGTACGTCCTTCACGGTAACATGCAGTACAGAAGCTGGGGATGTAGCCCAGGCGGAGCAGCCAGTTTACCACTTCGTCGAGGCTTCGTGTATCACTTACATCAAACTGGGCCGAATTTTCTTCCGGAATTTCCTGCTTGACATACCCGCCTACGCTGGTACGTGATCCGCCGCTCAACTGAGAAACACCAAGTTCCAGCACTTTCTCGCGCGAACGTTGCGATTCACGGGTGGAGACAATCATGCCTGTGTAAGGTACGCTGATACGGATTACGGCCACCAGTTTCTGGAAGATTTCGTCCGAAATGGCATTTTCGAAATCGGCGGCATTGATATCATCGGCCGAGCAGATACGCGGTACACTGATGGTATGCGGTCCCACGCCGAAAGCTGCTTCCAGGTGTTCGGCATGCATCAGCAGGCCTACGAAGTCATATTTATAAGTGTTCAGTCCGAAAAGCACTCCGATACCCACATCGTCGATACCTCCCTGCATGGCACGGTCCATTGCCTCCGTATGGTAGGCATAGTTGCTTTTCGGGCCTCTCGGGTGGAGTTTTTCGTAATTTTCCTTGTGGTAGGTTTCCTGGAACAGGATATAAGTGCCGATACCGGCATCTTTCAGCAGGCGGTAGTTCTCTACGGTGGTGGCCGCTATGTTCACATTTACGCGACGTATGGCTCCGTTCTTGTGCTTGATGCTGTAGATTGTTCGGATTGACTCAAGGATGTATTCGATGGGGTTGTGTATCGGATCTTCTCCAGCTTCGATGGCCAATCGTTTGTGGCCCATATCCTGCAGTGCAATCACTTCCTTACGGATATCGTCCTGTGAGAGTTTCTTGCGGGCTATGGTCTTGTTTTTCACGTGGTAAGGACAGTACACACAACTGTTTACGCAGTAGTTCGACAGGTATAGCGGGGCGAACATCACGATGCGGTTACCGTAGAATTTCTGTTTGATTTCGCGGGCCAGGGAATAGATTTCTTCAAGGAGATCCTTGTCGTCACATTCCAGCAATACGGCCGCTTCACGGTGACTTAGTCCTTTACAGGCACGTGCCTTTTCAATGAGTGAACGCACAAGTTCGCGGTTGTTACTGTTGGCCTGTGCATATTCCAGTGTATCCAGTATCTCATCATGGCAGATGAATTCTTCTGCATGAGGTGAATTTATATTGTACATAATATATATTGTTGTTTTTATATAAGTCGGTAATCTCCTCTTCCCATATCAATGGTATATCCTATCTTTTCCAGGCGTGCCTGCAGCAACCGGAGTCCTTCGGCTGCTTCGGCCCCCATGGATGCCTTGTTGTCGTACAGCGCGTATTTGCTGCGTTGCTGCGGCGGTGAGAGATTCGGCATCACTACGTTCGCTCCGGCCAGGATTCCTCTTTCACGGCCTTCGGGTGTAAGTGTGGCAAGGGCTGTAGTCGACGGAATCAGGGCATCGGGGTGCATCAGCCGGAAAATGGAGAGCAGCAGTAAGGTCTGTTCCAGGTTTCCCGCAGGCATTTTCCCGAAGGGTGTGTCGTGATGCGGGAGGAAGGGGCCTATACCGATCATTTCGGGGCGGAGCTGTGCGATGTACAGGATATCTTCCACCAGGTTGTCGATGGTTTGTCCGGGACTGCCCACCATAATGCCGGTACCTGTCTGGAAACCGATACGTTTCAGGTCGTCCAGGCATCGCAGCCGGTTGGACAGCGACATGCCTGCGGGGTGGAGTTGCCTGTAATGTGCCGGATTATGGGTTTCGTGTCGGAGCAGATAACGGTTGGCTCCCGCACGGAAAAAGGCTTCATAGGCTTCTGTACTTTTCTCTCCGAGGGAGAGAGTGATGGCGGAATCAGGAAATTCGCGGCGGATGTCCGCGATGATTCCGGTAGCCCGTTCTGTAGTCAGGTAATCGTCTTCACCGCCCTGCAGTACGAATGTCCTGAACCCCAAGGCATGCCCTTCACGGCAGCAGGCCAGTATCGTTTCCTTGTCGAGCCGGTAGCGTTCGATGTTCCGGTTGCTTCGCCGTATACCGCAGTAATAACAATCGTTGTGGCAGCAGTTCCCTATTTCTATCAGTCCCCGGATAAAGACCTTGTTGCCGAATCGGGCCTGTGCCGTTTCACGGGCCTTTTCATTGATCAGTTCCAGGTTTCTGCTGTCACAGCCGGCAAGCAATGTACGCAATTCATCGGGAGCGGCGGTGTGCTCCCGATAAAGACGTTCTATGATACTTCTCATGGAGAAGAGTACTTATTCTTTGTTGGTACTGTTTTCGTATTTCAGCGTGCGTTTCAGCAGATCCTGGTTGAGCTGCCGTTTACCCGAAACCGCATCGTTATAGGCACTCGGTCCGGTTACGCATCCGCCTTCGCAGGCCATCATTTCGATGAACTGGGCGTCTACCTTGCCGGTCTTGGCCCAGGCACGCATCTGGCCGATGCTCTTCTTGTTGAAGTCGGAGAACTGCAGCATCTTGATTCCGTCGGCCTTCGGTCCCAGATAGGCTTTGACAGCTCCGGCTACACCGCCGGCCTGAGCGAATCCGTGGGCTTCGCAGACTGATTCGTATGCCACCTTGTATGGATTGGCCTGAGCCAGTTCGATATTCAGTCCCTTCAGTACAGAATGCAGCTCTTCGAATGTCATTACATAATCCACACATTCGTCGCGCTGGGCTTCCTTTCGCTTGGCAATACACGGACCGATGAATACCGTTTTGGCATCGGGATATTTTTCCTTGGAAATCCGGGCCGCATAGTACATGGGCGATCCGGTACTTGATACATACTGCTGCATGCCGGAAATGTGCTTGCGTACCAGCTCGATGTACGACGGACAGCAGGAGGTAGTCATGAACTTCTGACCTTCTTCCAGCTTCTCGAGCAGCTCGTGAGCTTCGTTGCTGGTAGTGTGCATCGCACCTTCGGCCACCTCGATGACTTCGGCGAAACCGATTTCCTTCAGGGCTCCGTACACCTGGTCGATGGTAGCGTCGAACTGTCCCAGAACAGACGGGGCGGGGAGGGCTATCAGCTTTTCTCCACGGCGGATAGCTTCCAGTATGTCGAATACCTGGGAAATCTCGAAGATGGCTCCGAACGGACAGGCATTCAGGCACTTGCCGCAGTAGATACACTTGTTTTCGTCAATGTGTTCCACATTCAGCTCATTCTTGCTGATGGCTTTGACGGGACACGCTTCCTCGCACGGTACGGGAATATAGACGATGGCGTGATAGGGGCAGCTCTTGTGGCAGATACCGCAACTGATGCATGTATCGTGGTCAATATGGGCCTGTCCGGTCTTCTTGTCGAAGTGGACCGCTCCCTTTGGACAGTTCATATAACAACTGCGTGCCACACATCCGCGACACAGGTTACTTACCTCGTAGTTTACCTGTACGCATGAAGAGCAGGCTTCATCTATGACACACAGAATATTTTCTTTGATGAGTTTCTTCCGTTCGAGTGCCTGGCGGGCATATTCCGACAGCGAGGTGAGTTCGTCGTGCTCGTCCGACATGTCCCAGCCCAGCAACGGGAGTGATTTGTATTTGGTTACAGCACGTTCTTTATGGATACAGCAGCGTCCTACCGGCTGCGAACGGCGGGGACTCAGTTCCAACGGAACACGGTCTATCTTTTCAACCAACTGATTTTCTTTCCATAAAGCGACGAGTTTTTCCAGCAGCTTATGTCGCACAATCATTACGTTGTTAGTAAACGGCATAATGTAAAAGTTAAGTTTGTTAGTATAATGTTATCCTATAGAAAGCCTTATATAGTGTGAAGCGACTTTCGGGTTACAAAGGTACTACATTCTTTGTAATACACCAAGGAAGAAGGTCTGAATATGGAAAAATTTCTTTATTTGGAACGGATAAAAAAACACCTTGATGTTTCGGATGGAAGTTCAAGTTCTTTTTTCCGAAAAATCAAGGTGTTTCCTGAAAAAATCAAGTTGTTTTTATCGTTTCTCTTCTTCGCTGCCTGCAGCCCTGAGAATCAGCGTTGTAGCACCCAGGGTGAAGATAGCCCCGTCTTCGATGCGGACCCTGTCTTTCGGACCCAGGAGTTCATTCATCAGAAAGGTTCCCGTAATGCTGTCGTTGTCGCGGAGGGTATAGACCAATTCCCCCTGCTTGTTACGTTTTACGTTCAGAATGCAGTGACGGCGGTCCATGCTGGGATCGTTGGTCTCGATCGGTACATCGATTTCATTCCCTTTCGAACGGCGGCCTATGAGGTTGTCGCCTTCATGAAGCGGGATTACCTGTTTATAGCCGAAAACGTTTTCGATGGCTACTACATTCCCGAAGTCCTGGGTACCTTCCGTTTCATCCACCACCTCTTCGCGGCGGCTTCCGGCGTTCAACTTGGATTTTCCAATACGGATTCCGAACTGTTTCTTGCAGTTGTCACAGATGAATACCAGCGACTGGCCTTCGGAATACTTGGTTTCGTCAAACTGTATATAATTGTCGCATTTCGGACATCTTACTCTTTTCATTGTCTCTTTGTTCGGTGTTTGTTGTTACTTGACTGTATATACCCAGGCCGATTCGAATCCTGCCGTTTTCTTCAGGTCCTGGATTTTTTTGTATGCATCGGAAGCCTGTGTGTAACGGGCTACCGAAATACGGTAACGTCCTTGTGATTCTACCACTTCGGCATCTTTGAATCCTTTGCCTTGCAGGCGCTGTGCTTCGCGCTGTGCATCTGCCTCATTGGGCAGACTGGCTACAATGACGTAGCATCCTTTCCGGCTTGCGGCTTGAGAAGCTTCCGGACGGGGGGCAACAGTCTGTTTTTTCGGTTCAGCCTTGGAGGCAGGAGCCGGCTGTGTCGTCGCGGTCTGAGGCTTTTCCTTTTTCGGCTGTATCTTTTTCTTGGCCGGGGCTACCTTTTCGATCCTTACCGAAGCCGGTCTCAAGGTGTTGACGTTATTCTTCGCCTGAGATCTGTGGCGGGTGTTGTTCTGCGGTTCGGTTGTTATGCTCGAAGCGGCCGACTGGTTGCGGATAGCATCAAAGAGGCTGTAGGAGTCCAGTGACGCATAGTTGGCTTCGCTCACGTAAGTGTTCTCTACCGGAACGGAAAGGATGAAGAACAGGATGACGGCAGCCGCTACAGCTACGGCATTCTTCAGCCATTTGCGGATCGGGATGACACGGACCGGAGTCTGGGGGCCTGCCGTCTGGGGAACTATTTCCTTTACTGGTTCCGGACGATAAGTCTGGCGGGTTACGGTTTCCGTCAGTTCCTGCAGTGGGGAGGGGACGAACGGTTCCAGTCCGTAGAGCGACGGGGTGAAGAACCCGGTCTGTAACGGAGCGAATTCATATATTCCGTTCATGTTGTAATACAGCGTTCCCACATTGTTCAATGTAATCTGTCCGCGTTGGTAAAGCTCGTCCTTCATCAGGCTTACGGTCTTTTCAATCTTACGGGTGGCGTCGGGAAAATCCGTATTGTAGGCCTGCATGTACGATTGTACCAGCAATCCGTCATTCATGACGAGTTGCGGATTGAAACCGATTGTACGCATGGGCGGACAAAAGGCCCCTGTATCCTCATTATATATGGAAGGACGGTAATGCGCAATGAAACCGCCCAGGCCGGGGACGATGACGCAGTCGTTCTCCAGCAAGAGAACTTCAATATGTTTAGCCAATTCAATCATATTGCAAATGTAATGTTTTTCTCTTTATTTTTAAATATCATTTTTTATATAATTCTTTTTTTTGGTTACTTTTGCATCCGGTATTTTGAAATAAATTTAGGAAACAGTATGAATATAGCTATTGTCGGAACCGGTTATGTCGGTCTGGTTACAGGTACATGTTTTGCCGAAACAGGGGCGAATGTGTATTGTGTAGATACCAACGAAGAGAAGATAGAGGCCCTGAAGAAAGGAATTATCCCTATTTACGAGCCCGGGCTGGAAGATATGGTCTTGCGTAATGTTAAGGCGGAACGCCTGCATTTCACCACGTCACTGGCCGAATGTCTGGATAAAGTGACTATCGTGTTCTGTGCAGTAGGGACTCCTCCTAATGAAGACGGAAGTGCCGATTTGTCGCATGTTCTTGACGTGGCCCGGACCATAGGTTCCTGCATGAACCGCTATGTGCTGGTTGTCACCAAGAGTACCGTACCCGTAGGTACGGCCAAGAAGGTGAAGGCGGTGATCAATGAAGAATTGTCCAGACGTGGAGTGAAGGTAGACTTTGATGTGGCAAGCAACCCTGAGTTCCTGAAAGAAGGGAATGCCATCAGCGACTTCATGACTCCCGACCGTGTGGTGGTGGGAGTGGAATCGGATAAGGCGAAGGAGCTGATGAGCAAGCTGTACCGCCCGTTCCTGCTGAACAATTTCCGTGTGATTTTCATGGATATACCGTCGGCCGAAATGACCAAGTATGCAGCCAATTCCATGCTGGCTACCCGAATCAGTTTCATGAACGACATAGCCAACCTGTGTGAACTGGTAGGCGCTGATGTCAACATGGTGCGTAGCGGTATCGGTTCGGACAGCCGAATCGGACGTAAGTTCCTGTATCCTGGATGCGGTTACGGTGGAAGCTGTTTCCCGAAAGATGTGAAGGCACTCATCAAGACGGCCGAGGAGAACGGCTATACCATGCGTGTCCTGAAAATGGTGGAGGAAGTCAATGAAGCCCAGAAAGATATTCTGTACCGTAAGCTGCTGAAATATTACAACGGCGACCTGAAAGGGAAGACCGTTGCCATGTGGGGACTGGCCTTCAAGCCCGAAACGGATGATATGCGGGAGGCTCCGGCACTGGTCCTGATCAAGAAGCTGAAGGAGGCGGGATGCATAATCCGTGCCTACGACCCTGCGGCAATGGACGAAGCCAGACGTCGTCTGGGTGACAGCATTTATTACGCCCGCGACATGTATGATGCCCTGCTGGATGCCGACGCCCTGCTTCTTGTGACCGAATGGAAGGAATTCCGTCTGCCGGCGTGGGGAGTCATGAAGAAGACGATGAACAATCCCGTTATTTTCGATGGAAGAAACATTTACGATATCAACGAATTGCAGGAACTGGGGATTACCTATCATTGCATCGGAAAATGAAAAGATATGCATCAATCATATTAGTTTTGGCATTGGTTTCCTGTGGAGGTAAAAAGGAGGACCAAGGAACAGACGAGGCGGACCGGGCTGCGGTAGAGATGTTGCAGGGAGTCTGGCTGGACGACAATACGGAAATGCCTATATTGAAGGTCAAGGGCGACAGCATGTATCTGGCCAGTCAGGTGAACGCTCCCTTCAGATTCGGCGTCTCCGGTGATACGCTGATATCCTATGGGGCAGAGAAGACTGCATACCGTATCCAGAAGTTGGGGGAACATGTATTGCAGTTCTATACGTCTATGGGCGACCTTATGTCTTTGCATAAGGCCGAAACGGATACCATACCTTTCGGTTATGAAGTGGAGGAGGCGGCACCGGAGCCTCAGGTAATCCAGAAGGATTCGGTGTTCATGTATGAAGGGAACAGATACAGGGGATATGCCTATATCAATCCTTCAACGAAGAAAGTGATCCGTCCGGGCATAACCGACGAAGGCCTGAAGGTGGACAACGTCTTTTACGACAATGTAATCCATATCTGCGTATATCAGGGAACCCGTCGGTTGTATTCCAAAGATATCACCAAAGAGATGTTTGCCGGTTTGGTGCCGGATAATTTCCTTCGGGGAGCCATCCTTTCGGATATGGATTTCATGGGAGTGGATGCCAAGGGCTATCATTACCGTGCCACCATCTGTATTCCGGACGGCAGTTCGTGCTATTATGTCGACCTGCTGATTGACAGGGAAGATAACCTGACCTATATGCTGAAACAGTAGATTTCAGGAACGATCTTATAAAGGAATACGGGAAGCTACAGGAATGTGGCTTCCTTTTTTATGGAAATCCGCAAAGAGCGGGATGAATGGTACGGACATAAAAAAAGGAGTACCGCTGTACTCCAACCTTTTGTTAACCTTAAATCTAATACTATGAAAAACACGTTGCAAAGGTAGGGACTTTTCTTCATAATGCAAATAAAACAACTACTTTTTTCTGTTTTATAACATGTTTTAATAAATAAGCCGGTATTTATTAAAATTATTATACAGAATCGGCTCCCGTTTGTTCTATGTCCGGTAAAAATAAAAAAGATTCCGGCAGTATTCCGCCGGAATCCTTGAGGTTGCATATCGGTTTTCAGGATTTGCTTGTCCGTGAAGCGGGACGGTTACGTTTCTTGCCGTTGCCGTTTTTTGTGCTCAGGGCGTTGTCCGGGCGCTTGTTGTTGAAGTTATTCCGCTTTTTCCAGCCTCCTTTCCCGTGTTTCCTTCCGCTGCGTTGTGCCTTGGGTTCATATGCCGGAGCTTCTCCCAGTTCTTCCGGAACCGGAATCTTATAGATTTCCTTGCCCAGAAAATCCTCTATCTGCTTGAACCGGGTCTGTTCGGTTTCACTGACGAAAGTAATGGCACAACCGTCGTTGTTGGCGCGGGCTGTACGGCCTATGCGGTGTACATAGTCTTCACTGTCGTGAGGAACATCGTAGTTGATGACCAGACGTATATCGTCTATATCGATTCCCCGCGCCACGATGTCTGTAGCCACCAGCATGTCAATCCGTCCGTTGCGGAAGTCGTGCATGATTTCATCGCGCTGGCTTTGGTCGAGGTCGGAATGCATTTCCCCTACATTCAGGTTCATATGTTTCAGAGCCTTGGTCACTTCCTTTACCTTCATTTTTGAAGATGCGAAGATAATGACACGTTCAGGTTTCTGTTTGGTAAACAGGCTCTTGATGATTCCCAGCTTCTGTGCTTCGTAACAGATATAGCAGGCCTGTATTATCTTGTCGGCTGGTTTTGATACAGCCAGGGCTATTTCAACGGGATCGGTCAGAATGGTCTTGGCCAGCTGTTGGATCTTGGCCGGCATGGTAGCCGAGAACATGATGGTCTGACGTTCCTTCGGCAGGTATTTGACAATCTGCATGATGTCATCGGCGAATCCCATATCAAGCATGCGGTCGGCCTCATCCAGGATAAAGAAAGATACTTTCGACAAATCCACGTATCCCAGACTCAGGTGGCTGATAAGACGTCCCGGGGTAGCGATAACCACATCCGCTCCGAGGGTCAATCCTTTTTTCTCCTGTTCGAAGCGTATCCCGTCATTGCCTCCATAGATGGCTACACTGGATACCGGCATAAAATAGGAGAACCCCTCCATCTGCTGGTCAATCTGCTGGGCCAGTTCACGTGTCGGGGCCATAATGATGCAGTTGATGGAATCGGCAGGATAGCCACCTTTACTTAACTGGTTGATGACCGGAAGCAGATAGGCTGCCGTTTTGCCCGTCCCTGTCTGTGCTACTCCAATCAGGTCTCTGCCTTCCAGTATTACAGGAATAGTCTTTTCCTGTACAGGAGTACACTCCTTGAAATTCATCGCATCAAGTGCATCGAGAACACTGTCTTCTAAATTCAGTTCGGAAAACTTCATATTATTCTATTACTTCATCTAATTTTATTAGCTGTTTGCTCTTTCGTCCAGATAAGAATCTTTGAATCCCAGAAAATACAGGACGCCGTCAATACCGATGGTACTGATAGACTGGCGTGCGTTGGCCTTTACCTTCGGCTTTGCATGGAAGGCGATGCCCAGGCCGGCTATGGAAAGCATGGGAAGGTCGTTCGCTCCGTCTCCCACCGCAATGGTCTGGGCGATGTCCACATTCTCTATCTGTGCGATAAGCTGTAGCAGTTCCGCTTTCCGTTTTCCGTCTACGATATCACCCAGGTAGCGTCCGGTCAGTTTTCCGTCTATAATTTCCAGGTTGTTCGCATAGACATAGTCAATGCCGTATTTTTCTTTCAGGTAATTGCCGAAATAAGTGAATCCGCCCGAGAGGATGGCTATCTTGTATCCATACTTTTTCAATACATACATCAGCCGGTCTACGCCTTCGGTGATAGGCAGGTTTACAGCTATATCTTTCATGACACTTTCGTCCAGTCCCTTAAGCAGCGCTACCCGTTCCTTGAAACTCTCACGGAAGTCTATTTCTCCTCTCATGGCACGTTCGGTTATTTCCTTTACCTGCTTGCCCACTCCGGCACGTTCGGCCAGTTCGTCTATCACTTCTGTCTTTATGAGGGTAGAATCCATATCAAAACAGATCAGGCGCCGCATACGGCGGTACATGGTATCCTGCTGGAAGGAGAAGTCCATTCCCAGCGACGAGCTCAGATTCATCAGGTTGGTCTGCAGTTCTTCACGGTTATTCGGAGTGCCGCGCACGGAAAACTCGATGCAGGCTCTTACTTGTGCCTTCCGTTCGTCGAGAGGGACACGTCCCGTCAGTCGTCGGATTGCATCGATGTTCAGTCCCTGGTCGGCCAGAACCCGGGTAGCCGAGGCTATCTGGGTTGCCGTAAGCTTTCTGCCCAACAGGGTAAGGATATAGCGGTTCTTACCTTGCATGCCTACCCATTCTTCATATTCCTCGGCAGTAATGGGATAGAAACGGATGTTGATTCCCAGTTCGGAAGCCTTGAACAGAAGCTCCTTCAGGATATTCCCCGAATCCTGTTCACTACATTTGAAGAGAATTCCCAATGAGAGGGTACTGTGGATGTCGGCCTGGCCGATATCCAGAATATCCACGTCATAACCCGCCAGGATGGCCGTAATGGTAGCTGTCAGTCCCGGCCGGTCTACGCCGCTGATACGTATCAAAATAAGTTCTGTGCTTGTATCCATGTTTCCTTTTTCACTCGAAGTAGTTGCAAATCTATATAAAAAATCGTGAATTCTTGGGTCGTGGAGGTGGAAAATGTGTCAATTGTTTCGTTTTTGGCATAATTTCATGCCATAGGGACAGAATGCCTGACCTGTTTTCCGGTAAAAATAAGATATTTCTTTTATCTTTGCAGGATAAACCCCAAAAGACAGAACCATGAAATCTCATCTGCTGATAGGAGCCGCCATGTCGGGAAGCGGGAAGACCACTTTTACGATGGGACTGCTGCGCGTGTTGCACAGGAAAGGGCTGAAGGTACAGCCATTCAAATGTGGGCCCGACTATATCGATACCCAGTTCCATTCCATGGCCGCTTTGCGGACGTCGGTCAATCTCGATACCTGGATGGCATCGGAAGAGCATGTCCGTTCCGTTTACCGGCGTTATTCGGAAGGGGCCGATGTCTGTGTTACCGAGGGGGTCATGGGACTGTTCGACGGATATGACCGGATGAAGGGGAGCAGCGCAGAGATAGCAGGTCTGTTAAGGATACCGGTTATCCTGGTTCTGAACGCCCGTTCTTCGGCCTACACAGTAGCTGCGGTCCTGCATGGCCTGAAGACTTTCGACCCTAAGGTCCATATAGCGGGAGTAGTGTTCAACCAGGTGTCTTCGCCTTCACATTATGCTTTCCTGGAAGACGCATGTGAGGATGTCGGCATTCCCGGGTTGGGATATATCCCGAGAACGGAACAGATACAGGTACCTTCCCGCCACCTGGGACTTACGTTGGACGTAGAGCGGAAGATGGAAGCCCTGATTGACAGGGTTGCCGATCTGATAGAGAAACATGTCGATGTAGACAGACTGCTGGATATCTGCAGGAACCGCCCCCAGATTCATACACGGGAGATTGTACCGGAGACCGGAACCGGGAATTCCTATGTACAGTCTGAACTGTTTTTCAGGGAGAATCCTCTGAGTCCGGGAGGATTGAGGATATCGGTGGCCTGTGACGCTGCCTTCAACTTTATGTACCGGGAGAATATCGACCGGTTGTGTGAAGCGGGAAAGGTAACTTTTTTCAGTCCTCTTGCCGGTGAAAAACTGCCGGAATCGGATTTTGTGTATCTTCCCGGGGGATACCCCGAACTGTTTGCTCCCCAGCTGACCAGGAATCAGCGCCTGATGATCCAGATCCGGGATTATGCGGGAAATGGAGGAAAGATACTGGCCGAATGTGGCGGAATGATGTATCTGACCCGTTCCATCACGACACAGAGCGGTGAAATTTATCGGATGGCAGGTGTCTTGCCCCTGGAAGCTACCATGGAAAAGGCCCGTCTGCATCTTGGATACCGGAGTACGGTCTGTAACGGCCTTTCCCTGAGGGGACATGAATTCCACTATTCGAGTGTGAGGAACGCAGAAGGCTTGCCGTCTGTCGCACAGCAGTTCAACGCAAAGGGGCAGAAGGTAGACACACCGCTTTACCGTTACAGGAATGTCATAGCAGGCTATACACACTGGTATTGGGGAGAGACCGACATATTCCGGTTATGGAATACTGAAAAATAACTGATTATGAGAAAGATATATACACGTACCGGAGATGACGGGACAACCGGCATCCATGGAGGAGGGCGTGTCCCGAAAGATGATATACGGATAGAGGCCAATGGCTGTCTGGACGAACTGAACGCTTTGATTGGAATAGTCAGAAGTATGCTGGAGGAAGACGACCCCTGGCAGGAACTTCTGTTTACCGTACAGCGTGAACTGATGACGGTAATGAGCCATGTAGCGACGCCATCGGTTATCCGGAAGCAGAACCCGAATCCTGTATCGGAAGATATGGACAGACTTTGTGAACGGTGGATGGACGATATGATGGAACAGCTTACAGATAACGGCTTTTTCATCCTTCCGGGGGGAACCCCTCTGGCGGCCCAGTTGCAGTATGCCCGTACGGTAGCCCGCCGTGCCGAGCGCAGGCTGTGGTCCTTGCATCGGGAAGATCCGGTACCGGCGGAGATCCTCCGCTTTGTCAACCGCCTTTCGGATCTGTTCTTTGTCATGGCCCGGTTTGAGCTGCAGCGTCAGAACTGGCCCGAAGAGAAGTGGAAATCATTTGCCTATAAGCGCAAGAAGAAGATGGACTGATATAAAAATACAGATAAACGACTCGAAAACTATGCAGACCTTACGATTACATCCTTTGATGCTGGCCGGAACCGGAAGTGATGTGGGAAAGAGTGTACTGGCAACGGCTCTGTGCCGTATTTTCCTGCAGGATGGTTATACTCCGGCTCCTTTCAAGGCTCAGAATATGGCACTTAACTCGTATGCTACCCCTGAGGGACTGGAAATAGGCCGTGCCCAGGCTGTACAGGCCGAAGCTGCCGGAATCCCTTGCCACACAGATATGAATCCGCTGTTGCTGAAACCCAGTTCCGACCATACGTCGCAGGTGGTGCTCAACGGGAAGCCGATTGGTAACCGCAATGCATACGACTATTTCCGTAAGGAGGGGAGGGAAGAGCTGCGCGCGACTGTGAACGCTGCTTTCGATAGGCTTTCACAGCGTTATAATCCCATTGTGATGGAAGGAGCCGGAAGCATCTCTGAAATTAACCTGCGAGATACCGACCTGGTGAACATGCCGATGGCACGCCATGCCGGTGCCGATGTGATTCTGGTTGCCGACATTGACCGCGGAGGCGTTTTTGCCAGCGCTTACGGTTCCATCGCTCTCCAGACACCCGAAGACCGGAAACGTATCAAGGGAATTATCATCAACAAGTTCCGCGGCGACCTACGCCTGTTTGAGCCGGGAGTGAAGATGATGGAAGACATTTGCGGGGTACCTGTACTGGGGGTAATTCCTTATTATAAGGATATTCATATTGAAGAAGAAGATTCCCTGGAACTTCAGCAAAAACAGCGTCGGGCTGTAAGCGGAAAGGTGAACGTTGCAGTTGTTCTGCTCCGGCATCTTTCGAACTTCACCGATTTCGATATGCTGGAGCATGACGGACGTACCAATCTTTATTACACGAATAATACCGATGAAATCCAGAAAGCGGATATCATCATTCTTCCGGGAACCAAAAGTACCTTGGACGATTTATATGAACTGCGCAGGAACGGTGTGGCCGAGGCTGTTGTCCGGGCACACCGGGAAGGGGCTACCGTTATGGGAATCTGTGGCGGTTATCAGATGATGGGCCTTTCTGTAGAAGACCCGGAAGGGGTGGAAGGCAGTATCCGTAGCCTGCCCGGACTGGGCCTGCTGCCGATGCATACAGTCATGCAGGGTAACAAGATTACCCGCCAGGTGTGCTTCTCGTTCCTGAAACGGTCGGAATGTACCTGCAAAGGATATGAAATCCATATGGGACGTACTACCCTGGCCGACGGGGAAGAGGCTGCTCATCTGAACTACCTGGAAAACGGTGCAGGAGAAGGATGCATGGCGGGTCACAGATGCCTGGGTACCTATATTCACGGCATATTGGACAATAGAGAGGTAATCGACTGGCTACTTGACCCTTATGCCGGAAGGAAAGAGACTTTTACCGATTACCGGACATTCAAGGATGAACAATACGACAAGCTGGCAGCTCATGTGAGGGCTCACCTCAACATGCCGCTGCTGTATCAAATACTGACCGATCATGATTAAAGGACACGGAGACGATATTTACCGATATAAAGACATCCGGCTGAATTTCAGCTCGAATGTATATAACCGCATAGACCATAGCGGACTGAATGATTTTCTTTCCCATGAAATGGCTTGTATCCGCAGTTATCCGGAACCGGAGCCTTATTCCCTGGAAAAGGCATGGGCCGCATATTTTCATACAGACCCGTCGGCCGTTTGCGTGACAAACGGAGCCACGGAAGCCATTTACCTGATTGCACAGGTTTACCGCGAAAGCAGTTCGGTCATTCTCATGCCTACGTTCAGCGAATATGCCGATGCATGCCGGCTGCACCAACACCGTATCAGGCAGGTCTTTTCACTGCAGGACATATCGATGCCCGGCAACGGTATTTGCTGGTTGTGTAATCCCAACAATCCGACGGGAGAGACATACGATGTACGTGATTTGCGCCGCCTGGTCACGGCATTTCCGAAATGCCTGTTTGTGATAGACCAGTCGTATGCTCCGTTTACCGACAAGGAGGTACTTTCGGTGCCCGAAACGGTTGAGCTTCCTAATGTGCTGCTTTTACATTCCATGACCAAGCAGTTTGCAGTTCCAGGCTTACGTCTGGGAGGTGTAACAGGAAATCCTGTACTTATACAACAATTGAAACGGAGCCGCATGCCCTGGTCGGTGAACGCTTTGGCTATCAAGGCCGGACTATATCTGCTGGAACATGAGACTGAACTGCAGCCGGATCTGGTTTCACTGCTGCGGGAGAAGGACCGTGTGGCAGAAGCTTTGGAAAAAATAGGCGGACTGGAAGTATGGAATTCGGATACACATTACATGCTGGTCTGCCTGCATTACGGAAAGGCATCGGCCCTGAAACAGTTTCTGGCTGAAGAGAAGGGAATCCTGATCAGAGACGCTTCGAACTTTACCGGACTGGACGAACGTTTTTTCCGCATAGCTATCCAGTCGCCCGAAGAAAACGATGAATTGATTGAAAGCATAAAGGAATGGATGTATTTGTAATAACCGTTATATTGCCGTTGGTAGCAGGGGTGATTCTGGACAAGATATTGGGTGATCCGGCAGGACTGCCACATCCGGTTGTGGGATTCGGACGTCTGATCGGTTTTTTCGAACATCGCTGGAACAAGGGAACCGGCAGGAAAAGAAAAGGAATATGGACCGTACTCATACTGGTTGTCGGAGTCTATATCGTATCATGGGGATTGATGCATTTCTGCTTTTCAGTTAATGACTGGCTGGGTATGGCTGTAGCTTCTGTCTTGGTATTCTTTTGTCTGGCAGGCAAGACCCTGATTGATGAGGTGCGTATGGTCTTTGAAGCGTTGGATATTTCGCTCGACAAGGGACGGTATCAAGTATCACGGATAGTGGGACGGGATACTGCCCGGCTGAGTGGTCAGGAAGTGCGTACGGCAGCCCTGGAAACGCTGGCCGAGAATCTGAGCGACGGGGTAATCGCTCCTTTGTTCTGGTATCTTGTGCTGGGTGTCCCCGGTATGCTTACCTATAAAATGATCAATACCTTGGATTCGATGATAGGATACAGGAATGAACGTTACCGGGATTTCGGATGTTTTGCCGCACATTTGGACGATATAGCCAATTACATACCCGCACGTATCACGGCTTTTCTGATGGTGCTGGTTTCGGGACGTCCGTCTCTCCTGTCATTTGTCAGAAAGTACGGACGCAAGCACGCCAGCCCCAATTCGGGTTATCCCGAATCGGCCTTAGCCGGTATTCTTGACTGCCGTTTCGGGGGGCCTCACGATTATTTCGGGGAAACAGTCTACAAACCTTATATAGGCGAGAATGACCGTCTGCTGGACACTAAGGACGCAATGACAGCTATCCGTATCAACCGGAAGGCAGAAGGAGCCATGGTTATATGTATGGTAATCCTTTACATCGGTTATGCTCTGGCAGTATATTGATGCGGTTTCGGAATTTCCTCCCATTCCATTCTGTCAGACTATCAGGCTATAGCTCATAATGGCTGCTCCCAGCCAGAAAGATAATTCACTCAGCAGGAAGACTGCCCCGCAACAGTCGCCTGTATATCCTTGCAGGCGACGACGGAACAATGCCTGTATACAAATGAATACGAAAACAGGTATCAGCAATATGTAATAATAGAATTCCGGTAAGACCAACAGGGGAATCAGACCTCCTAAGGCAGAAATGAGTTCCTCTTTCCAGTCCAGACGGGTATAGACTACTTTTGCCTTGCTTTCTTCTTCCTTCCTGGCATAAGGCAACAGCCACAGAATATGGCTGCATACAAACTTGCAGAACGGATCGGCACAAAACAGGATATACGGAAGGTCATAGTCCGGCAAAGTATTCAACAGATTGAACCCTAACAAGTAATAAACGATTAATCCCAGAACTCCGTATGTCCCGATGTGGGAGTCTTTCATGATACGGAGCGTACTTTCCCTGTCGGTTCCTCCTCCGAATCCGTCGAAGAAATCGGCCAGACCGTCTTCATGCAAGGCCCCGGTAACAAGCAGGCGGGCTGTCAGTGCTGCGAGTACGGCTACCGGGACAGGCAGTATGGCGTTTACAACCATAAATGTTACCGCCATTATGGCACCTGTCAGCCATCCGCAGAAACTCCAATAGCTGACCACATGCCTGAAACATTCCTGAGGTACTGTCTTGATTCTCCAGAACGGAAGTCGGGTAAAAAACATGAAAGCTGCCAATAGATTGTTCATGATAGCAGGTTTTGGATTGGGTAGGTTAAAAGTATTTGGTGATGGAGGCATGGCTGAATGTATCCATTTCATTGACCATTCTTACCGCCGAATCGACAATAGGGAAGGCACAGACTGAGCCGCTGCCTTCTCCCAGGCGGAGGTTAAGGTGTAAAAGCGGAGATACATGCATGGCTTCAAGCAGGCGCTTGTGTCCGCTTTCATCCCCCTGATGACCGAAAATGGCGTATTGCATGACTTCCGGATACAGCTGTGATGCCGCCAGTATACAGTTGCTCATGATAAACCCGTCGACCAGAATGACCATACGCAGTTCGGCTGCTTTTAACATGCCTCCAACGGCCATGACCATTTCATACCCTCCGAACCGGCAGATAATTTCTTCGGCTGTATGCTCACCCGAAAAGTTTTCCTGGGCCTGTTTCAGTACTTCATATTTATGTGTTATGCCAGGTTTGTCCAGACCGGCTCCGGCCCCTACACATTCCTGCAGAGGAATATGGGCGAAAGATGACATCCATTCGGAAGAGGCGGATGTGTTACCTATACCCATCTCTCCGAAACTGACTATGTTGCATCCTTCCTTATGGGCCTTTTCAACACATAGGGCACCTCTTTCCAGACAAAGGTCCATTTCTTCGGCAGTCATGGCCGCTTCGTGAAGGAAATTACGTGTACCTCTCCGTACTTTCATATCGATAATACCTTTTTCATAAGGCAGGTCGTAGTCTACTCCCGAGTCGACCAGCATCAGTTTGAATCCATGCTGCCGACATAGAAAATTGATACCGGCTCCACCTTCCAGGAAATTATACATCTGTTGCCAGGTAATTTCTTTAGGAGATACGCTGACGTTCTCTTCCACAATACCGTGGTCGCCGGCGAATAGAATGTTATACGGATGAGAAAGGACGGGAGATAGCGTTCGCTGGATCAGGCATATCTGTGCGGCCAGTTCTTCCAGCCGTCCCAGTGAGCCTTTAGGTTTGGTCAGGTCATTTATCTTGAACCGGATAGCCTCTTCCATCCGGGAATCATGTATATCTTCTATATTGAATGTTTTCATTGTCTGGTAGTTCTTTATGTAAAAGGTTGTTTCATTTTATTTTTACCGGTATACCGCTTATCATGAGGATAACCTCATCGGCACATGATGCCACGTACTGGTTCATCCATCCTTGCAAGTCGGTAAACCTGCGTTGCACTTCATTGGGTGATACACCTCCCAATCCGATTTCGTTGGTGACGAAAATAAAAATGGCTTCCTGTCTGGTAAACCGGTCGAATTCCTGTTTGACGGCCTCCAGAGCTTCTTCCACATTAGAGTAATTCATGAAGAAATTTGTACACCACAGTGTTATACAGTCTATTACGGCTGTACGTCCGTTTATGTCGTGTCGGCTCAGCTCCATTTCTTCCTCTATGTTGGTCCATTCCGGTCCACGGTTCTGCTGATGCCGCAAGACGCGTTGGCGGAACTCTTCGTCCCATACTTTGGCGGTGGCAATATAGACCGGCTTGTCTGTCAGCCGGTGTGCCAATTTCTCGGCATACGAACTTTTTCCGGAACGTTGTCCTCCGGTAATAAGTATTATCTTTTTCATCTTATTGTTTTATGCTAGTCTTCTTTCCGGGATGCCGTAATTACCATCAGCGAGAAATAAGGGAATTGCTTCTGAAGTATCGTTTCCGTATCAGTTGTATGGTATTCATTTTCATTTCCTATATTCTCAAAGTAGTTCCACGAGGCTTCAGGGAAGAGTCGGATACACTCCTTGACCTTTTCCCTACAGGAAGACAGTTTCATGATGACGACGGCATATCCTTCCTTGATCTTGTCTGTCAGTTCTTCGACCGATGTGATGCCTGGCATTACAACCAGCTTTTCGTTCTGTTTGACGATATGCATGCCTGCCATGGCACCTGCCGCTATGAATGCAGGAACGCCTGCTATCCGTTTTACTTCAATCTGGCGGGCCGTAAGCTTGTCGTACAGATACTGGATGGACGTATAGAATCCGGCATCCCCTTCAGCCACGACGGCTATCCGCCGGTTTCCGGCATGGAACCGGGAGGCTGCTTCCACCAGGTTATCGTAAGCCTGCAGGGCTGCTTCACGGTTACGTTGCATGGGCAGAATGAATTTCACAGTCTTTTCAGGGGGTATTCCCAAAGCTGCCACGATGTCTGCAGATCGGGATGAAGTTTTTCCCTCTGTGTCTTGTGTGGCAGGGCAATAGATGACGTCTGCCTCCTGAAGGATCTTAAGTCCCTTTAATGTAATCAGATCGGGGTCGCCAGGCCCCAGAGAAACGAAATAGATCGGTTGTTTATCGGTATGCATATTATTCGTCATTTCGGTTTTGCGGCGGCTAAGATAAACTTTTTAATGCTAAATGCATGCGATTCTGATTTTTTTTCTACTTTTGCCAAAGTTATTGGTTCACTGCTCTTCTTCCGTAGGGCAAGTGATGAAAAGGGAATCAGGTGGAAATCCTGAACAGACCCGCTGCTGTGAGTTCCTTTTTTGTTTCAAGAAACTCGGTGCCACTGTCCGGATACCGGATGGGAAGGCTTCTTGAAACGGAACGAGTCAGAAGACCTGCCAGTAACAGCTTCGTTTTGATGCTTTCGGGAAATAAGGCAGTTAAAACATCGGATCTGGCTTTCTTTCTTTTTTCTTCAGCAAAAAAGAGAATTCATTTTTCCTTTGTGCATGTACCCCGCAAGTATAAAGTGTTAACAAGGGTAATGTAATTAATGAAAATGAAATTTTCTTTCTGTCTATATTTTCTGTTGGTATCATGGTTTGTATGCCTGGAAGCGGCTGCACAGCATAAGGTGACCGTGTCGGGGAAAATTACATCACATGACGGCAGTGGAATGCCACAGGTCACTGTGTCTGTCAAAGGAACGACGTGGGGAACCTATACTGACACTGCCGGGCGGTATTCACTGCAGTTAGTTCCGGGGAGTTATACCTTGTCTGTTTCATTTCTGGGATATGAGACCCAGGAGAAGAAGATACATCTGGAACAGGATGTGGAACAGGATTTTGTAATGAAGGAAAATTCCGTACGCATGGAAGGAGTCCGTGTCTATGGGAAGAGCCGTTCACAGAAAATAAGAGAAGGAGCTTTTTCCGTCAATGCCTTGGACGTAAAACCGATAGTCAGTTCCTTGAACAGTCTTACGGCATTGGTCGATCATAGTGCGGGTGTGAAGATCCGCCAGGAAGGAGGGACCGGTTCCGACTTCGATTTGTCTATCAACGGAATGTCGGGTAATTCTGTACGCTATTTCATTGATGGAGTTCCTTTGGATATCAAGGGAAGCGGCGTTTCTCTTTCAAACCTTCCCGTAAATATCATCGATCGTGTAGAAATCTACAAAGGAGTGGTTCCGGCCAGTCTGGGTACCGATGCTCTGGGAGGAGCCGTCAACATCATTACACGTCAGGAGCAGAAGAATTACCTGGATGTTTCATACAGTGTAGGATCTTTCCATACCCACAAGGCCGACTTGAACGCCCAGTTCGTGGAAAAGCGTACCGGACTGATTATTCATCCTACCATCGGTATCAATTATTCCCGGAATGACTATATGATGAAAGGCGTAGAAGTTTGGGATGAAGACAGCCGCAAATATCTACCGTCCGACCGCCGGCGCTTTCATGATGGTTATTTCTCTATGCTGGCCCAGGTGGAAGCCGGATTCCAGAACAAACCGTGGGCGGACGCATTCTTCGTATCGGCATCTTATTCAAAGATAGACAAGGAGTTGCAGACCGGATCTGTGCAAAGTAAGGTATATGGAAGGGCCGAGCGTCAGAGTGACGCATGGAACGTTTCAGCACGTTACAGGAAGGACCGTTTCCTGCTGGACCGGTTGCAGTTCAACGCCTTGTTCTCACATACCTGGGACCGTTCGGTAACGGTAGATACCGCTTACCGAAAATATGACTGGAACGGTAACTACATAGAAAGTTCACGCAATGAAATAACGGGACGCGGGCGTTCCATACGTCATTACAACCGTCCGTTTACAGTAGTCCGGGGAAATCTGGACTATACCTTCAACGAATCTCATGGAATTAACCTGAATTACATGTTGAACCGTACCGGGAATGACCGTTATGATGAGCTTGATACGGATTTTGAAGCGGCGAACGACGTGCTTTGCAAACATATCGTGGGATTGGCTTACCATCAGTCACTATGGAACGGACGGATGGAGAATTCTTTTTTCGTGAAGGATTATGTAAACCACCTGAATATCCGTCAGACCGATTTGTATTGGCAGACAGGTTCGGACGAAGTAAAAGGTTCCAGTACCAGGAGTTATCCGGGATATGGGGCCGGCTTGCGTTACAGTTTTTCCCGCGAGCTGGCTGTCAAAGCGTCCTATGAACATAGCGTACGCCTTCCATTAGCCCGTGAATTGCTGGGCAATGGAACAACGGTATATGCTAACGTGGCCTTGAGACCGGAACAGAGTGACAATGTCAACCTGGGCCTGTTTGGCACGTGGCATCCTGCCGGTAGACATACTCTTTCCTATGAATTGAACGGTTTTCTCCGGTTTGTGGACGACTATATCCAGGCTACCGTTTCTGAAAAGGAAGGAATGATGCAATATGAAAATGTTCCGGCTGTCCATATCAAAGGAATGGAGGGCGAAGTCCGTTACGACTGGGATGGCAGGCTGCAACTTTCGGCCAATATCAGCTATCAGGATGCCCGAGATCAGCGCAGACTGAAGGATGACGGGAAGCCTTCGGCTACCTACAGGAACCGTGTCCCGAACCGTCCCTGGCTGTTCAGCAGTTCCGGAGCTTCGTATACATTTCACGACCTTTTCCTGCGTGATAGCCGTCTCCGTATCGGCATGGACTATCAGTGGGTACACTGGTATTTCCTTACCTGGGAGGCTTACGGAGCCCGTGAGAGTAAGGCCAAGATTCCTACGCAGCACATTTGTGACGCAGATATCACCTATTCCTGGCATAACGGCCGTTATAACGTATCTGTGGAATGTACCAATTTTCTCGACAGGCTTGCCTACGACAATTATAAGCTGCAGAAACCGGGACGTGCCTTCATGGCCAAGTTCAGGCTGTTCCTTGAGTAACCATTAATTTATCCACTAATATTTAAACATTCTGAAAATGAAAAAGTTAAAATCTTTGTTCTACCTATTTGCCGCTGCAATAATGACCCTTCCGTTCAGCGCCTGTTCGGATAATGAGAAACCGATGCCCGATGACGGAAACGACAATAACGGGCAAATTGAAGAATCCGGCTGTCATTTCGATATTTTCATGACAATCGGCCAGCATGGAGGTATGAACCGCGGCGACGGCACCATTGTAAAAAGTGTAGGTTCGTTGGATGCCGGACAACCGGTGATTGACATCAGGAATGACGGTGTGGAGTTCCGTTCGGCAGATGTGACCTATTCAATGGAAACTATTGTGAAAGGTAAATATTATTATCAGGTCCCTACATCGAACGACCGTTTTACCAAATTACAGGTAGTGGGCAATTCGGTAAAAGTCATTCAGGAACAGCCCTTTGTACAGAATACTTATAAAGTACGCAGCTATACCCATGCATGGTTGGATGATAATGTGTTGCTTATTATGGCTGCCAACGGTGATGCCGACAAGATAATCTGGACCAAACTGAATGCCGACGATATGCGCATTCTGGATGAAGGGACATTGGACCTGCCGTTGCCGGAAGGTGCCCAGGTATTCAATGCGTCGGGTATACTCACTTACAATGAAGCGACCGGGAAACTGTTCTATTTCTACTTTGCCAAAGATAAGTCGGGCCGATACGGCAAGGCTACATCCAATTTCCTGACAGCTGTAATCAACCCCTCTACAATGGCTGTAGAAAGTAATAAAGTGAATAGCCTTGCGCATGAAATGGCCGGCAGTGCATATGGTGAATTGTTGCAAAGTATTGTCATGTATCAGGATGGCGACCTGTATCTGGCTGCCTTTTCCGATGAAGACGATATGGAAAAAGGTCATCTGCTCCGTATCAAGAAGGGAGAAACCGATTTTGATTCCAGCTACGAAGGATATCCGGATGCCGACGGTAAACTGCTTACTATCCAGAATCTGGGTAACGGGAAAGCTCTGGCCTACGCACGTAACGATGCAGCCGGAACCGGTATAGATGATTTCAGCCATTACTACACTGTTATAGATCTGTCTACAGGCAAGAGAAACCGTCTGAGTTGTCAGGGTGAGGAAATTCCTTACAGCGCAGGCCGTTTCGCACAACGTTCGGTTATTGTAGACGGAAAGGCCTATATTGGAGTGAATACCCAGGATGACAGCCCTTGTATCTATATTTATGATATTGCAACGGGTAATGTAGAAAAAGGTGTGGAAATAGCGGAAGGATATTACTTTGACATGATCCGCTTGCTGGAGAACGACTGACATCTCTTTTTCTCTCTGAATCTGTAATTCCGGTAGTTAATAGATGTCTCTACCGGAGACTAGGAAAAGCATCGGCCGGGAGTCCGATGCTTTTCTTATAGAAATTTCTACCACTCCGTTAATTTTATTAATTTTGTCGGATATAAAACTTTATCCAGAAACGTAAAGAAATGAACAATTCCAGAATAATCGTGGCGGGTATCGGTCCCGGTTCGCCCGAAGATATCACTCCTGCTGTGGTGCAGGCTGTAAAAAGCTGCGATGTCATTATCGGCTATAAGTATTATTTCCAATATGTCCGGCCTTACCTGCCGGAAGGTACGGAATGTATCGATACAGGTATGAAACGTGAAAAGGAACGGGCTGTCCAGGCATTCGAACTGGCGGAGCAGGGTAAAAGTGTCTGTGTCATCAGTTCGGGTGATGCCGGCATCTATGGAATGGCTCCGTTGGTATATGAAATGAAACGTGAAAGAGGCAGCAATGTAGAAATCGAAGTGTTGCCGGGAATCAGCGCTTTCCAGAAGGCGGCTTCCTTGCTGGGTGCACCTGTCGGCCATGATTTCTGTGTGATTTCCCTTTCTGATCTGATGACACCGTGGGAAAAGATCGAGAAACGCATCAAGGCTGCGGCAATGGCCGATTTCGTGACTGCTGTCTATAACCCGAAAAGTGAAGGACGTTATTGGCAACTGTACCGTCTGAAAGAAATCTTCATGCAAGAACGCTCAGGTGATACTCCGGTAGGCTTTGTACGTCAGGCCGGAAGAGAAGGACAGTCTGTACAGTTGACTACCTTATCGGCTTTCAATCCGGAAGATGTGGATATGTTTACGGTTGTTCTGATCGGTAATTCACAGTCGTATTGCAGTGACGGCAAATTCATCACACCGCGCGGCTATTACCGTGAAAAGGTATGTGGAGCCACAGGAGTGGGACAGGAAATCATGATAAACAGTTTCCGTACCATCGAGAAGGAACTGAAGGTAAAGGATCTGCCGTTAGGTAAGAAATGGGCCATGCTTCATGCCATCCATACTACAGCCGACTTTGAAATAGAAAATCTGTTGCAGGTAGATGACAGTGCGGTTGAAACACTGCATGAAATATTGAGCAGAGGCAAGGTCCGTACCATTGTGACCGATGTCACAATGGCTGCTTCGGGGATTCGCAAAGGAGCTTTGGAACGGATGGGACTGACCGTCAAATGTTATTTGGGCGATGAACGCACCGTGGCATTGGCCAAGGAACAGGGAATTACCCGTACACAGGCCGGAATACGGATGGCTGTAGCAGAACATCCGGATGCGCTTTTTGTATTCGGAAATGCACCTACCGCTTTAATGGAACTGTGTGACCTGATACGTAAAGGGAAAGCTACCCCTTGCGGTATAGTGGCGGCTCCCGTAGGCTTTGTACATGTTTGTGAAAGCAAATACATGGTAAAGACCTTTACATCCATCCCCAAACTGATTGTGGAAGGACGGAAAGGGGGTAGTAATCTGGCTGCTACGCTGGTAAACGCTATCCTGACTTTCGATGATGCTGAACAGCTAAAACCAGGGAGAGATGTCTGAACAGATTTTTCATATTATCGGCATAAGCGACTGCAATGATCTGTATCTTCCTCCTGCCACACAGAAGGTTATAGCGGAAGGAACCGTTTTTTCAGGTGGACGACGGCATCATGAACTGATGAAGCCTTACCTTCCGGAAGGGACGGTATGGATTGATATTACAGTTCCGTTAAGTGATGTGTTTGCCCGTTATGCACCATATCGGGAGATTGTGGTTTTCGCTTCGGGAGACCCATTGTTTTTCGGCTTTGCCAATACTATAAAGAGAGAACTTCCCGGAAGTGATATCCGCCTGTATCCTTCATTCAATTCGTTGCAGATGCTGGCTCACCGCATGTTGTTACCCTATCAGGATATGCGTGCCGTATCGTTGACCGGACGTCCGTGGAAGGAATTCGACTCAGCTCTGATACGGGGAGAAAAGCTGATCGGTGTATTGACCGACAGGACGAAGACCCCGGCTGCTATCGCTTCACGGATGCTGGATTATGGCTACAGCAATTACCGGATGACCATAGGGGAAGCACTCGGTAATGAGGAAAGAGAGAGGGTACGTACATTGTCTCTGGAGGCAGCTGTCGGGGGGGATCCTGTTTTTCCGAATTGCCTGATATTGGAACGTACATCGGTTCGTCCACGTCCTTTCGGCATTCCGGAAAGTGAGTTCCATCTTTTGGACGGACGACCCCGGATGATTACCAAGATGCCGGTCCGCTTGCTTTCGTTGAGTATGCTCGACCTCCGTAACCGCCGTTCGTTCTGGGATATAGGCTTCTGCACCGGTTCTGTTTCCATTGAAGCGAAACTCCAGTTTCCTGAACTGGAAGTGACGTCGTTCGAGCAACGTCCTGAGGGGAAGGGACTGATGGATTTGAATTCCCGGAAGTTCGGGACTCCAGGTATAAGGGCCATTATCGGGGATTTTCTGGAAACAGACGTTTCCGGATACACCCGGCCTGACGCTGTCTTTATTGGAGGACATGGAGGAAAACTGGTTGAAATACTGCAGAAGATTGATACGGTCCTGCAGCCCGATGGAATTATCGTATTCAATTCCGTATCACAGGAAAGTAAAGAACTTTTTTATGAAGGTATCAGATTGACAGGCAGAAAAGTGACCGATGCGGTCCGTCTGGCCGTCGATACCTATAATCCTATAGAAATATTGAAGGCGAAATGAAAAGACAGACAGCTATCCTATTGGTTTCAGCACAGGCTTTATCTTTGGCTAAGATCCTGCAACGTGAATTAGATGCCACAATTTATTCCAGAAACGAACTGGACGGGTGCTCCGTCATTTCTTCCTACAGCGGTTTTCTGGAAGAACATGCAGACGAGCTTTCGGCAGTAATCTTTATCGGTGCAATGGGCATTTGCGTACGGAGTATTGCCGGTTGTATCAGGGACAAACATACCGATCCGGCTGTGGTGTGCGTTGACAGCAGTGGTAGGTTTGCCATTCCGGTCCTCTCTGGACATATAGGCGGAGCCAATGAGCTGGCACGTCAGATTGCCGGTATTCTAGGGGCTGAAGCTGTCATCACCACACAAAGTGACAATGCGGGACTATGGGCATTGGATATGCTTCCCAAAAACTATGGATGGAAGACGGAAGCTTCTCATGCGGAACTGAACGAATGTATAGCCAGATTTGTAAATCTGCGTCCAACAGCGTTGTTGTTGGATATCAGGGATAGGGGTACCGACTGGCTGGAACGGACCTTACCCCCACATGTGAAGGTATATTATCATTTTGAAGATATACCTTTGACGGATACTGCTCTGGTCATAGCAGTCACTCCTTATATCTATACTATTTCTTCTATACCTGTACTATACTTCCGTCCGGCTGTATTGCATATAGGAGTGGGTTGCCGCAAAAACTGTAATCCGGAAGGGGTAGCACAATATATGGAAGAGATAATGGCAGCCAACCGCTTGTCACCGCTGGCAATAGCTTCCGTAGGTTCTGTTGCCATGAAGAAGGATGAACCTTTACTGGAAGTGCTTCACAAACGGTGGGAAGGGTCTGCTCTCTGTATCTATACGGCAGAAGAATTGCAGGATATTAAAGTCCCGAATCCTTCGGAGAAAGTACACGAAGTGACAGGAGTTTATGGCGTAGCGGAAAGCGTAGCGCTGAAAAGCGCCAAGGATGGATTGCTGGTACTGGAAAAGCAGAAAGGACTTTTGTCGGAAGGCAATAACTTTACCTTTGCGGTAGCTTTGGATAAAGATGTCATGCGGGGAGGGCATATCGAGATTGTAGGAGCCGGTCCCGGTGATCCGGAACTGATTTCTGTCCGTGGAAAACGAATGTTGGAAAAGGCCGATCTGGTTCTCTATGCCGGCAGTCTGGTACCCCGTGAGCTCACATATTATGCCAAGGAAGGTGCTGTAGTAAGAAGTTCGGCCGGAATGGACCTGGAAGAACAGTTCGCATTGATGAAAGAGTTTTATGACAAAGGTCTGTTCATCGTCCGGCTGCATACAGGCGATCCCTGTATCTATGGAGCCATCCAGGAACAGATGGCATTTTTTGACCGGTATGGCATGAGCTATCACATAACTCCGGGGATTTCATCGTTCCAGGCCGCCGCAGCTGCCTTGCGTTCACAGTTCACTATACCGGAAAAGGTACAGAGCATCATCCTGACACGTGGAGAAGGCCGTACACCCATGCCCGAAAAGGAAAAGCTTCATAAGCTGGCACAGTCGCAAAGTACCATGTGCATCTACCTGAGTGCAGCCATTGTAGAGCAGGTACAGGAAGAACTGCTTCAGGCCTATCCTCCTGAAACACCGGTTGCAGCCTGCTACAAGCTGACCTGGAAAGAAGAAAAAATCTATCGTGGACAGTTGAAGGATCTGGCTGCGATTGTCCGTGAACATAATCTGACGTTAACAACATTATTGGTCGTAGGGGAGGCTATCGACAACCGTCAAGGCCTGTCAAGACTCTATGCCCATGAATTCAAACACTTGTTCCGCAAATGATTCTGATATTGGGGGGAACTACCGAAGGACGCATAGCCGCCAAGGTTGCCGATGAAGCTGGGAAGACCTATTATTATTCTACCAAAGGGACAATGCAGGAAATCGTGTCCCGTCATGGAATACGGGTTACAGGAGGGATGGATGAAGATGAAATGACTGCCTGCTGCCAGAAAAATGGAATCCGTCTGATGGTCGATGCTGCCCATCCTTTTGCCGTCCGTCTTCATGCCACGGTTGCCAAAGTCGGGGAGTTACTTCACCTGCCGGTTATACGTCTGGAACGAGTATATCCTCCACGCACTGATGACATTGTATGGTGTGAAGATTATGAAGATGCAGTCCGCAAGCTGGAGGAAAGAGGAGTAGACCGGTTATTGGCGCTTACCGGGGTACAGACTATCGGTAAGCTGAAACCATTTTGGGAAAGGCATGATTGCCGTTTCCGTATTCTGGAAAGGGATGAGTCTCTATCATTGGCAAAGGAACAAGGCTTTGATGCCGGCAAGCTTGTATTCTATCATGTAGGTGAATCGGAGAGGAAACTGTTGGAACAATTGCACCCCGATGCCGTCCTCACTAAAGAAAGTGGTATGTCGGGTGGTTTCAGTGAGAAAGTAGAAGCGGCTAAAGAACTGGGAATACCGGTTTTTGCCGTGAAACGTCCGCCACTTCCTTCTGGCTTTATTGTTGTGACAGGAGAATACGGATTACGGAAAAAGATAGAACAGTATCTCCCCGGATTCTATGAATTACGTAGCGGATATACTACCGGAGCCTGTGCTACTGCCGCTTCCAAGGCAGCTTTGCTGGCGTTGCTGCAGCGGGAAGAACAGCAGTCGGTTTCCTTTTGTATCCCCGATGGAGAGGAAATGACTTTGCCGGTAGCGTCCACTGTTATCGGAGACAATTGGGCTACGGCATGTGTTGTCAAGGATGCCGGTGATGATCCGGATGTAACCGACAGATGTTCTGTATTCGCTACTGTCCGTTTCTCGGATGCCGGTAAAATTCGGTTTCTGCAAGGGGAAGGAGTAGGGAAGGTGACACTTCCGGGACTTGGTCTGGAGATTGGAGAGCCTGCCATAAACCGTGTTCCGCGTCAGATGATGACTGACGAATTAAGTAAGCTTTATCCGAAGGGGTTGGATGTAACGATCTCTGTTCCCGGAGGAGAGAAGCTGGCCAGCCGTACATTCAATCCGAAGTTAGGGATTACAGGCGGCATTTCCATTATCGGCACGTCGGGGATTGTACGCCCCTTTTCTTCCGAAGCGTTTGTCGATGCCATACGGAGAGAGATGGAGGTGGCATGTGCCATAGGTACTTCACGGATTATCATTAATTCCGGAGCGAAAAGCGAAAAGTATGTAAAGCGTGAATATCCCGATCTTCCCCCGCAGGCGTTTATCCATTACGGTAATTTCATAGGAGAGACACTGAAAATTGCGGCAGAGTTGGAAGTACCTTCTGTTACAATGGGGATCATGCTGGGGAAAGCTGTCAAACTGGCCGAAGGTAATCTGGACACACACAGCAAAAAGGTTGTGATGAATAAGGCCTTTCTGAAGCAGCTGGCTCGGGAAGCCGGTTGTTCCCCTCAGGCGACAGCTGTCATTGATGGTATTACCTTGGCCCGCGAATTATGGAATCTGCTATCCGATGATGATGCACAGTTGTTTTTTCCTTTGCTGCTGAAGCGTTGCATGAGCCATTGCGCTTCTCTGTTGCCGGAAGGAAAGCTGAACATATTCCTTATTGACGAAGAAGGGAATATTGCCTACCGCATCTGATTTCCAGCAATTAATGATTCCCAAGCTACAAGTCGGAAACAATTTGCAGCATTTCTTCTATGTTATGTGCGGAAACGGTCTGGCTATCTGAGGTATGTACAATGAAATTACGGGAATTTTCATCGCCAGCATCAATCCAGCAGTCTGATACACACCCGGTATCGGCATGGATACCGTTCCGTTGCAAGGCTTTGCGGGCCATGGCGAACCTGCTTCCTTTTCCGGTGAGACGTATTTGCCTCCGGAATTCATTGTCAATCCGGAACAGTCCGCTTTCCATATCGAAACTGATTCCTCTGCGCATGAAGAAACTGCTCAGATAACCATCGAGCGACAAATCCTCGGGAGTCCCTATCGTAACACCTTTCTGCCGGTCCATGAGCCAGATCTTGTCGGCAATCTGCAAGGCCAGTTCCAGATCATGTGTTGAGAGGAAGATTGTCTTGTTCATGGAGCGTGACAAGTGCTGCAGCAGCTGCATAATCTCCACTTTACTCGGAAAGTCAAGAAAAGCAGTCGGTTCATCCAGAAATATGACTGGTGTCTCCTGGGCCAGAGCCTTGGCTATCATTACCTTCTGCCGTTCTCCGTCGCTCAGCCGATGCATCATGTTGTGGCGCAGGTTTTCAATTTTGACCATACCGATGGCCTTGTCTACCACTTGTCTGTCTGTTTTTCCCAACCGGCCCCAAAAACCGGTATACGGACTTCTTCCCATTCCTACCAGTTCTTCGACCGTCATGTTCCGTAAGTCACATTTTTCGGTCAGTACAACTCCAATTACAGTAGCCAGCTCCTTGTCGGTATAATCTTCCAGCCGTTTTCCCATAATCTCGATTTCGCCTCCCAACGGGTGTTGGAAGCCGGATAATGTACGCAACAAGGTAGACTTTCCTACACCATTGGCACCTAAAAGACATGTCAGTTCACCGCTATGGATGGTTGCATCAATGTTTTCAGCCACCGTCTTTATATTTCCCTTTCCGGTATAGCCGATGGTCAGTTTTTTTATATGTATGGTATCTTGTTTCATCATTCGTTCATATCGTTACGGCGTTTATTAAACAATACAGAGATTACGACCGGTGCACCTATCAGTGCAGTGACAGAATTGACTGGCAATGCTCCTTCAAATCCCGGCATACGGGCTATCAGGTTGCAGAGAAGGGCGAGTGAAGCCCCTGCCAATAGA
>ULQU01010214.1_pt1 | contig 47339 bp, 51 predicted proteins | sample 1954841 | NCBI WGS metagenome assembly ULQU01 (sample SAMEA4835664, study PRJEB28245) | human gut metagenome | biome: gut microbiome; material: fecal sample | place: Denmark | collected 2008
AGCTACTGGAAAGTGAACGGGTATGCTCCGGAATATGTAGCGATTTTCCAATGAATATAGAATGGAAATTACAAGAGCCTGCTTTACCTCAATTTATTAAAGCGGTTTAGTGAATATAAGGACTCCTTTAATTGTGAGGGTAAAAAATGATTAAGTCTTTTATTGTACGGAAAAAAGAAAGGATGCACAACCCATGTCGGGCCTGTGCATCCTTCTGTTCCGTATAGTGGGTACCTCCTTTTGGGGACCTTTTCATCAGGGGAATTTAGGGTATTTAGACCAGTCCGGCTTTCTCTTTTCGAGGAATGCCTTTCCGCCTTCCTGAGCCTCTTCGGTCATATAATAGAGCATGGTGGCATCACCGGCCAGTTCCTGTATGCCGGCTTGTCCGTCCAGTTCGGCGTTCAGTCCAGCCTTGATCATGCGCAAGGCAAGCGGACTGTGCTGCATCATGGTTTCGGCCCATTCCACTACTTCGTCTTCCAGCTTGTCGAGGGGAACCACTTTGTTTACCAGTCCCATCTGGAGGGCTTCCTGTGCCGAATACTGGCGGCAGAGGAACCAGATTTCACGGGCTTTCTTCTGGCCTACGATACGGGCCAGATAGGATGAGCCGAAGCCGGCGTCGAAGCTTCCCACACGCGGGCCGGTCTGGCCGAAGATGGCGTTTTCGGATGCGATGGTCAGGTCGCATACCACATGGAGTACGTGGCCGCCGCCTATGGCATATCCGTTTACCATGGCGATGACAGGTTTCGGTATGGAGCGTATCTGCTTCTGCACGTCGAGCACATTGAGGCGCGGTACACCGTCGGTGCCTACATAGCCTCCGTGGCCTTTTACGTGCATGTCGCCGCCCGAGCAGAAGGCTTTGTCGCCGGCACCGGTCAGCACCACTACGTTGATGTCCTGACATTCACGGCAGTACAGCAGGGCGTCGCTTATTTCGGATGTGGTGGTCGGGGTGAAGGCGTTGCGGTAACGCGGGCGGTTGATGGTTATCTTGGCTATTCCGTTATAATAGTCGAAAAGAATATCCTGGTATTCTTTGATGGTTTTCCATTCTCTGGGTTGTGACATGGTTGTTCTGTTTTTTAAGATTGGTTTAGTGTTTCAGTGCCCGGTAATAGTTTTTCAGCAGTTCTATATCGGGATTCTTCTCGGTAAAGACTTCAAGCAGCAGAGGTTTCTGCGTGATTTCGGGCTGGGTGAAGTAGGTTGCCGCAGCCGAAAGTTCCGCATCGTTGTGTGCCGACAGGTATTCGAATCCACGGTCTTCGGCCCAAGCTTTGGCATTGGCCTGATGGGTGGCGGTCACGAACCGGCGGGCGTTTTCATGGAGTTCCAGTCCCGGAAGGGCGTGGAATATCTCGCCTCCGCTGTTGTTGAGCAGCAGTATGCGTACGTTCGATCCGTAGTTGGGGATCCACAGGGCGTTCATGTCATAGAAGAAGCTCAGGTCGCCTATAATGATGAAGTTCAGCTTTTCGGATACGGTGGCGTATCCCAAGGCGGTAGAGAGTGAACCTTCTATTCCGTTGGTACCCCGGTTGGAAAGGATCTCCACATCGGCCGGTACGTTGAAAAGTTGGGCGTAGCGTACGGTAGAGCTGTTGGCCAGGTGCAGCGAGCACGGTGCGGGCAGACGGGTGATTATTTTCCCGATGGCGCTCATTTCGGAATACGGGAAGTCCACGTCGGGCACGGCTTTGGAGCGTGCTTCCCATCCGCGAGGGTATTCGGGGGTGCGGTTGTCCATCATGGGAGCTATCCTTTCGAGGAATTCGAAAGGGTCCATTTCGATGACGGTGGTAAGCGAACCGAAGAGGTCGACCACTTCGCCGTCGGGCGAAATGTGCCAGTGTTCTATAGGCGGGTGACGCCGGAGGAAGTTTTTCAGGCGTTTGGAGATGATGTGTCCGCCGTAGGTGATAAGCAGTTCGGGGCGCATCTTTTCCTGCTCTTCATTGTTCATGGAGCAGAGCAGCGGATCGATGTTCCGGATGGGTTGTCCGGGTACGGTCTGGTTACTGATGTTTTCGGCAAACCAGGCGAAATGCTTGTAGAGCATCTTTACATAACGCTTGTCGAAGAGGTAGATCAGGCTCATCTGTCCTACCACCACCATGCGGCGCTGGTATCTGTTGAGGCGTTCTATAAGCGGCTTGTAGTCCTTGTCGTATACGCTCAGGCCTTGGTAGCGGGTAATTACACGGGCTTCGGGCAACTGGTCGACAGGAAGTTTGAAGAACGGTTCGCTGATGGGTACATTGATGTGTACGGGGCCTTTGCCGTGATGGTTCAGCTCCAGCAGGGCCTCGTTGATGAGGCGGTTACAGAACCATTCGTCTTCGTCGGTCTGTACTTCGGGCAGGTTTACCGATTTCTTCACCAGCTTGCCGAATACGTCGGGCTGGGGGAGTGTCTGTCCGTCCATCTGTCCGATCCATGCCGCAGGGCGGTCGGCCGAGATCACTACCAGCGGAACTTGTTGGTAGAAGGCTTCGGCCACGGCGGGGTGCAGGTTGAGCAGGGCAGTGCCCGAAGTGCAGCACACGGCTGCAGGTGCTCCACCGTGCAGGGCCAGACCGATGGCGAAGAAGCCTGCGCTCCGTTCGTCGGTAACCGGGTAGCAGGTGAACTCGGGGATATTCGTGAAGGTTTGTACCAGAGGGATGTTCCGGCTTCCCGGGCAGAGTACAATCCGTTTGATGCCGTGTGCCTTGAGCAAGGCCGCCAGTTGCAGAATGCTTTTCTTGTCTGTATACATATTACAATATATTTCTCATGGTGTTCATTTTCTGTCGGGTCTCCTCCCATTCGGTTTCGGGAGTGGACGATGCCAGGATGCCGCCTCCGGCATAGAGTGTGGCCCGTTGGTCGCCGATGTTCATGCACCGTAGGTTGACGTACAGGTTGGTGTTTCCCTGCGGGTCTATCCATCCGATGATTCCCGAATAGTAGCTGCGGTCTATGCCTTCGTTACTGGCTATGAATTCGTAGGCCTCCTGTTTGGGGAGTCCGCATACGGCGGGGGTAGGATGGAGTTCCTGGAGAATATCACCCTGATGGTGGGCATCTTTCAGCAGGAAGTGGAAGTCGGTCTTCAGGTGTACCAGTTGGCCGGCACGGGCGGTATACGGTCCTTTTTCGGTAATCTTGCTACCGAATTTCCTGACTATGCGCCGGATGTATTCGCTCACCAGAGCCTGTTCTTCCTGGTTTTTCCGGCTCCATTCGGTGGGCATTACTTCACCCTGCATGGGCATGGTTCCGGCCAGCGCTACCGTATGCCAGAGGGTTTCATTGCCGCTGAGGATGATTTCGGGTGTGCTTCCCAGCCAGGTTCCCGTTTCGGGTGTGTGGCACAAGGAAATCAGCATGCGAGGATAGCTGTTGCAGGCTTTGATGAACGTAGCCAGCGGTGAAAAGTCGGAAGGCAGCCGGTGTTCGGCCTTGCGGCAGAGCACCAGTTTCTGGAATTTCTTTTCTTTCAGCGGGACAATGAAGCGCTGGAAGGCAGCCATGTAGGCTTCCCGGTCTTCGTCGGTGTCGGTCACATCTACAGCCCGGCTGCTTTCCCCGCAGCCGCTGTCTACGGCCTCCAGTTCGGGGTGTTTCTGCAGGAAGCTGTCAAGTGCGGGGCAGATGGCGTCCCAGTCGTGTTCCACCAGATCGGGGCGTATCAGTACGATGGGATGTTTTTCCGAAGGGCTGAAGGGGGCGAGCAGGAATCCTTTCTTCCCGTTGAGGTCGGTCAGGCTTTCCATGGTTTCGGGCCGGCCTTCTTCCTGAAGGACGAAAATAGGTTCGTCGGTCCACGGAATCCGGGTGATGGCGAAACTGATGTCGCTTACGGTCAGCCGGTCGATGAGTTGGTGTATATGCCTTTCGGGTAGGTTCATGGGCGTTCCTTTATGATGAGGTTCACTACTCTGGCAGTAGAGACCAGCTTCCCTTCGGGAGTGGTGATGTCTACGTTCCAGACATGTTGGGTACTCCCCCGGTGTATCAGTTTCCCCACCGCTTCCACATGTGTGCCTACGGGCACCATACGGACGTGGCTGGCGCTGACCTGTATGCCGCAGGGCATAGTACCTTCTTCACAGAGGGGATAGGAACCGAATCCGGCCACAATTTCGGCCAGTGCCAGCGAGGCGCCTCCGTTCAGGATGTCGGTGGGCTGGCTGGGGCGCGAGGTACGGCTGTTTACGGGCATGGTAGCCTTTATGTAGCCGTCTTCTACTTCTTCTATCTTGATTCCGAGATGTTCGGGAAGGGAATCCGCCAGACGCGGAAGCCTTGGTTCATTGGTTTGGTTCGGTTTCATAACTATGTCTTTTATCTGTCATTTCTTGCAAATGTATATAATTTCAGGGAATTTCCGGAGTGTGGCGGTGCTTTTTGTGGAGAGGCGTTCGGATATTGCGATGGAGATTCTGGACGCTGGAAACGGGAAATGGCTGAATTTTAATATTTTTTTGTTTGTCTTTGAAATGGAGGTTTCTTATTTTTGTCCACGTGATTAGAAAAGTCGTGCCGTCATGCGAAATCTTCTGTTTATCCTGCTGGTAGCCCTTATCGGTGTGAAGCTCTGTTCCGGTTACGGAATGGAACGGCAGGTTGCGGATATGCCTGAGGGAGCGGCCGTAGTGCCGGACGAGGAACACCATGCCCGGCAACTGGCCTACAAGGCGTTGGAGAATGCGCTGGACTTTTCAATCTGTTGTGATGAGACGGCCCAGTCGGTCTCCCATCAGTTCAATGTTTCACAACGGCTGCTGTTGCGTATCGTGCAGGGTAATTCCCAGTTGGCGAACAGGATGCAGGCCAAGGATCTGATCAGGTATATCCATCATCAGACGGCCGTTGGTGAATCTTCATGTGAAGTCTCTTATTGCATAGGCCGTACGGGCGGACAGTCGCTGTATGTCTATGCCATCCGTCATCTTCTGATTTAGCCTGTTGGATTTTTTGTCTTTTTATGTAACGGGCAGGTACGCGTTGTATCTGTCGGGAAAATCTTTTTGTTAAACTTTTAAATCCAATTCTGGTTATGTCAACAAATCAATTACTGTATGCATTTGAAAATCAAGATATAAAGAAACGTATAAATTTACGTAGCATTGTCATTGCCCTGGTCCTGCTGCTGGCGGGATTTGGCGTATTCGGCCTTCTTCCGGCCGATCCGGGATCCAACCTGGACATACTGCGCATCTGTGCCGGCGTTTTTCTGGTGGTGATGGCCCTGTTCTTCCTTACCTTCCGGCTTACTCATCTGGTGTATGTTCCTACCTCGAGCGAAGTCTTGAAGAGGTCGGTATCGTATGATACAGGCGATTTCATCGGTCTGAAGACCGTGCTGGGCAAATTTGTGGATGTGTCGGGTATCCGTATGGTCGACGACAAGAGTCCGGTACGTATGGACTGCTTCCATTCCAGAGACGGCCGTTACATCGCTTTCCAGCTTTTCCAGTATGCTTCATACCTTGACCAGCCCATTTCGGCTGTTTTCCATTTGAAGGATGAAGCTGCCCGCGGACTCATGGATATGATGGATAAGAAATGATTCTTCCGCATCCGTCCCTTTATAGGTTACCGGGATATTCGATAGGTATGATGAAATATTCGATACGCATTAGCGGATAAACTGCTATTTTTGCATAGAAAACATTTTGAAAGGATGAAAAATATGCAGTTGGATATAGTAAAGGCGTCTTTGTCCGATCTGGACCGCCTGATGGAGATTTTTGATACGGCACGCCGGTTTATGGCTTCTACCGGTAATGCGAACCAGTGGATTAACGGTTATCCGCAACGTGAACTGATAGCCGGAGAGATTGAACAGGGGCATTGCTATGTGTGCCGTGACCGGGAAGGTGTCATTGTGGGTACCTTTTGTTTCATAAAAGGCCCCGATCCTACGTATGCCTATATTGAGGATGGAGAGTGGCCGGACGATGAGCCGTATTATGTGGTTCATCGGCTGGCTTCCAGCGGAAGCTGTAAGGGGATATTCGATGCGTGTATGGATTGGTGCTTCCGTGTGTGCCCCAATATCCGTGTGGATACCCATGCCGACAACAAGGTGATGCAGCATCTGTTGCTTTCACGTGGATTTTCGCGGTGCGGTATCATTTATATTGCCAACGGTACGGCACGTATCGCTTTCCAGAAACATATACATTAGTGCCCAAAGTGTTAATAATCCATTTATTTCGGGTAAAAACAGTCTGATATCGAATAAAAATATTTATCTTTAGTGATATAGATAAATTGATTCGGTATGATGACGTTCAGGAATATTATGGCGGTTTGTCTGTTGTTGTGCTCTACAGGTAGCATGATGGCGCAGCGAGAGACTGAAATTAAGGAAACTCCGGTACAGGCAGAGGAAGATAGCCTGTTTCTCAAAAGGAAAGTTGCCATCGGGCGTTTTTCAAATGAGACACAATATGCGAAAGGTATATTTTATGACAGAGAAAATGATCCTATGGGCAAACAGGCTCTTGACATTCTGTCGTCGAAGCTGGCGGCTTCCGGTAAGTTTCTTCTGTTGGAGCGGAATGATCTTGCCACTTTGCTGGAAGAGAATGCCAGAAACGGAAATCCGTTCTCTACTGTGGGGGCCGATTATGTAATTATCGGTTCCATTACTGAATATGGCAGGAAGAATACCGGACGGAACAAAGTGTTTTCTTCAGAGAAGACACAGACTGCAGAAGCTGCTGTAGCCATACGCTTAGTGGATGTGTCGACTGGATTGATCATTTACTCCGATGAAGCGAAAGGTAGTGCCGAACTGACGACAAAGACAACTCTGGGATTGGGTGGACAGGCTTCGTTTGATGCAACTTTGAGCGATAAAGCCATTTCGGAGGCTATTGGACAACTTGTTGAGAATATTATCAATAAATGTACCGACTCCCCGTGGAAGACATATTTCCTGTCGTATGGTCCGGACGGCATTCTCATTGCTGGAGGACAGAGTCAGGGAATCAGGGAAGGTATGGTGTTTTCTGTTGTCAGTAAAGGCCGTAAAGTGAAAAATCCTCAGACTGGAATCATGATTACATTGCCAGGGAAAAAGGTAGGAGAGGTCAGAGTGCTTTCTACCGGTGGTGATACTCCGGAAACAGAATATTCTTTTGTGGAAATCAGCGGAACCACTGGAATCAATTCGGAAAATATGGGTGACTATATCATTGAAGAATCAGAATAAAGGCGGGAGTGTATGAAAAGGCAGATTAAGGGAATAATGTGTGTCGTGGCACTATTGTTTGCATTGCTGGCAGGATGTAAAGCTCCTGTAGCCCAACAGAGCGGTAAAGAAGATATCGCTTATCTTCTGTTTGTTAGTCCGGATGTGTATGCCGGAAAAGAAGTGACGGTTACTTTGGACGGTGAGAAGCCCTTTTTAGCGAAAGTGGTGGAGGAGAGGAAATCGAACAGAAAAGGTACGCGTTATGGGGTAAAGACCGGTACAAGGAGTATAAAGGTTACATGCGACGGCAAGACATTATACGGGAAGAAGATTTTTGTGTCCACACAGGAGGTGAAACAGATAATTCTTCCATAATTAATTAATCGGAAACAGGAAAGGACGGGTGCTATGAAAATCGGCAGGTTATTATATCTATTGCTCCTGTTTATGGCTGTGTCTTTGGTTTCTTCATGTATGGGGCCCGAAAATTTATATTCATGGCATAACTATGAGGATGTCACGTATAGGTATAATAAGAGGCATACGGAAGAACTGAAATCGGAAGTCATTGAGGAATACCGGAAAATAATAGAGGAACAATATGGTAACCGGTGTACGGTTCCTCCAGGGATGTGTGCGGAATATGGCTATATACTCTATAAGACAGGAAAACAGGAGGAGGGTCTCAAATACTTGAAGGAGGAAATCAGGCTTTATCCTGAATCGGAAAGATATATTTCTCGGATTTTAAAACAGTTGGAACAATGAAAATGATGGATGTGCCCGGAGCTATGATATATGGCACGCTGGGAAGGAGTGGTATGGTGATGATTAGGACATTGCTCCTGTGGGCGGTGGCAATGTTTGTATTTTCATGTACGGTTCCGAAAACTTTAGGCCAGCAGTATCCTGGAATGTATGAGGAAAAGCCCGTTTCCATAGCTATTATGCCGCCAATTAATCGGACTACGCATGTGGAGGCTAAGGATTTTTTCTATACCACACTGTATATGCCTTTGTGTGAAAAAGGGTATTATGTGTTCTCGCCGTATCTGACTATGGAAATGTTCCAGCAGGAAAGTGCATACGATGCTGAACTGTTTCTTGATGGCAGTCTCTCTTCCTTTGCCGATGTGCTGGGGGCAGATGCGGTTATGTTTACCATTATAAAGGATTGGCAAAGGATGAATCTGAGTGGTGAGATTACGGTTCAGATAGAGTACATTCTCCGTTCTGCCCGGACCGGTGAAACGTTGTATAGCCGGGAAGGGAAAGTGACAATAGATACAAGTGTAAATGGTGGAGCCGGTGGATGGGGAATCCTGGTGGATCTTTTAGCAACGGTTGTCAAGACTGCATCTACCGATAATATAGAGGCTGGCAGGAAATGTAACAGTCTGGTCTTGTCGGATATGCCTGTCGGAAAATATTCGCCCGATTATGGCAAAGACAAGGATTATCCTGGGGGAGAAAGATTTGTAGAGGAGGTTGTGAAATAGAGTTTACATCGATTTCTGTTAAAATATCATAATCCGAAATTATTTTCCATTGGAAATTTTGTTTGAAAGAAATAAATAGCTTCTTTTGTAAAAAATTTCCATAGGAAAATAATTATAAACGAAAATAAAATAAGGATTATGATGAAATACGTTATTGTTGGTGGAGTAGCCGGTGGTGCAACTGCTGCAGCCCGTATCCGCAGAAATACTGAAAAGGCTGAAATCATTCTGTTTGAAAAGGGAGAATACATCTCGTACGCCAATTGTGGGTTGCCGTATTATATCGGTGGGGTTATCGAGGAACGTGACAGACTGTTCGTGCAGACTCCGGCCGCTTTCGGCAAACGTTTCAATATCGATGTGCGTACCCGTTCGGAAGTCACTGCCGTTGATGTAGCTGCCAAGCAGGTTACAGTACGCAAGGCCGACGGATCAGTTTATACGGAAAGTTATGACAAGCTGTTGCTTTCGCCGGGTGCTTCTCCTGTGCGTCCGCCCCTGTCGGGAATCGATCTTCCGGGAATCTTCACTTTGCGTAATGTAAGTGATACAGACCGTATCAAGGGCTATATGCAGCAGCATAACGTGAAGCGTGCAGTCATTGTGGGTGGTGGTTTCATTGGTTTGGAAATGGCCGAAAATCTGCATCACGCCGGTGCCGAAGTGGCTGTGGTTGAAATGGCCGACCAGGTGATGGGCCCGATTGATTATTCGATGGCGGCTCTGGTGCATGAACATCTGTTGCAGAAAGGTGTGAAGCTTTATCTGAAGCAGGCCGTGGAAGGTTTTGAAAAGAACGGGGAGGAAGGATTGACCGTACATTTCAAGTCGGGAATCAAGCTTGACGCCGAGCTGGTCCTGCTTTCTATCGGTGTACGTCCCGAAACCCGTCTGGCTTCGGAAGCCGGATTGAAGATCGGTGAGGCGAGAGGAATTTATGTGAATGAATATCTGCAGACTTCCGACGAATCGGTGTATGCTGTGGGTGATGCCATCGAATTCCCTCATCCGCTTACGGGCAAACCTTGGTTGAATTACCTAGCAGGTCCTGCTAACCGTCAGGCACGTATCGTGGCCGATAATATGGTGTTCGGCAACAAGGTGAAGTACGAAGGGGCTATAGGAACATCTATAGCCAAGGTATTCGACCAGACCGTTGCGTCGACCGGACTTCCTGCCAAACGCCTGAAACAGATGGAAATCCCTTATCTTTCCGCTACTATCCATTCGAGTTCCCATGCGGGTTATTATCCGGGCGCATCACAGATGGATATCAAGATTACTTTTTCGCCTGAAGATGGAAAACTGTACGGTGCACAGATTGTTGGTTACGACGGCGTGGACAAACGCATTGACGAATATGCTCTGGCCATCAAACGGGGTGGGACGGTATACGATCTGGTATGTCTGGAACATGCGTATGCCCCTCCTTTCTCTTCCGCAAAAGATCCTGTGGCCATTTCGGGTTATGTGGCCGGCAATATCTTGAGCGGGAAGATGACACCGCTTTATTGGAGGGAATTGCAGCAGGCCGATTTGAGCAAAGTTACACTGGTGGATGTCCGTACGGCGGATGAATTTGCTTTGGGGGGCATAAAAGGTGCGGTGAATATTCCGTTGGACGATCTGCGTCAGCGTATGCAGGAAATTCCTACCGACAAACCTGTCTATCTTTATTGTGGAGTAGGCTTGCGCGGATACCTGGCTTCGAATATTTTGAAGGATAACGGGTATAAGGATGTACGTAACCTGATAGGCGGTCTGAAGACATATCGTGCTGCTGTCGCTCCTCTTCCAGCTTCGGGTACGGGGAATACCGGTGGCACATCATGCTGCAGTTCATCGTCCTTTACCGAAAGTACCTCGGCCTGTGAGTGTAAACCGGAAACCGAAGTGAAGGTCATTAAGGTAGATGCCTGCGGGATACAGTGCCCGGGTCCGATTCTGAAATTGAAGAAAAGTATGGAGGCGCTGGTTCCGGGAGGGCGTCTGGAAGTACGGGCTACCGATGCCGGTTTCCCTAGAGATGCCGAAGCTTGGTGCAGGACTACCGGAAACCGTTTCATTTCGTCGGCTTCGGAAGGCGGGGTTTATAAGGTAATGGTCGAGAAAGCCACACCCTGTGCCGTAGAGGCTTCACGTCCGGCCGTGGAGGAGCATGGAAAAACTTTCATTCTGTTCAGCGATGACCTTGACAAAACTTTAGCTACCTTTGTGCTGGCAAACGGTGCTGCCGCTACGGGTAAGAAGGTAACCATCTTCTTTACTTTCTGGGGGCTGAATGCCATCAAGAAGGTGAATAAGCCTAAAGTGAAGAAAGATATTTTCGGAAAGATGTTCGGCATGATGCTGCCGTCGGATTCTTTACAATTGAAACTCTCTAAAATGAACATGCTGGGTATCGGTGCCAAGATGATGCGTTACCTGATGCGTTCCAAAGGAATTGATTCATTGGAATCACTCCGCCAGCAGGCCATTGACAACGGTGTAGAGTTTATCGCCTGCCAGATGTCGATGGATGTAATGGGGGTGAAGCGTGAAGAACTGCTTGATAATGTGACGGTAGGAGGTGTAGCTACCTATATGGACCGTGCCGAACAGGCTAATGTGAATTTGTTTATCTGATAGAAGAAAAGATTGTAATCGGGTTTTATGGAAAAAATAAAATGCATCTGTGTCATGCGGGATCTGTTTCAGGCTTTATCGGAACTGGAATCCCAACTGGTGGAAAAGTATGGTATATCCCTGAATGAAGCGATGGTGCTTTGTAGCGTGGGGGAAGACAAGGTGGCCGCAAGTGGAATTGTGGAGCGCACCGGTCTGACAGCCTCCCATGCGTCGAAGGTTATCGGTTCTGTCGAGAAAAAAGGGTATCTGCTCCGTCATCTGGGTGAGAAGGATAAGCGGCAGATGTATTTTACGTTGACCGATGAGGCCCGCCGCTGTCTGGATGCCGTGAAAAGTAGGGGGGTGGATATCCCCGAAGCATTACAACCTTTGTTTATGGGAAAGGAGCAGCCGGCATGAAAAGGAAAAAGTTTGTGCTTGAAGTGCCGGGAGGAGCCGGAAAGGTCCTGCTTCATACCTGTTGTGCTCCTTGTTCATCGGCTATCATCGAATGTCTGATGCAACATGATGTGCGTCCTACCATTTATTATTGCAATCCGAATATCTATCCGCTCGAAGAGTACAATATCCGTAAAGATGAGTGTACCCGTTATGCCCGGTCGCTCGGTCTGGATATTGTAGATGCCGATTATGACCATGATTTATGGCGCTGTACGGTAAAAGGGCTGGAAGATGAGCCGGAACGTGGAGGCCGTTGCCTGCAGTGTTTCAAGATGCGTTTACGTGAAACGGCCAAGTATGCCCATGAACATGGCTTTACTGTCATTACCACGACTCTGGCTTCTTCACGCTGGAAAAGTCTGGAGCAGATCAATGAGGCCGGGCATTATGCTGTGGAGCCTTATCCGGATGTTGTATGGTGGGAGCAGAACTGGCGTAAAGGCGGGTTGAGCGAAAGGCGGGTTGCCATCATCAAGGAATATGGTTTTTATAACCAGCAGTATTGCGGCTGTGAATTCAGTATGCGGAACACGGAAAAGAAAGAAATACCGTCTCTTGTTTCTCCTGAAAGTACCGGAAAGGAATAAAGAAATTCCTGGTTGTCGGGAAAAACGAATCCCTGGAACTTGCCGTCAGTCATTTGGCAGGTTCCAGGGATTTTTTATAGCAGTATTATATATTATATCAGACCAGGAATCCCAGCAGGATACCGGCTGCTACCGCCGAACCGATTACACCGGCTACGTTCGGACCCATGGCGTGCATCAGCAGGTAATTGCTCGGATCGTATTCCAGTCCGATTACCTGTGAAATGCGGGCAGAGTCGGGCACAGCTGATACACCGGCATTACCGATAAGCGGGTTGATCTTGTCTTCTTTCTTCAGTATCAGATTGAAAATCTTGACGAAGATGACACCCGATGCGGTTGCGATGACAAATGACAGGGCACCGAGGATAAAGATCTTGATGGAATCCCAGGTAAGGAACTCGGATGCCTGAGTGGAAGCTCCTACGGTTACACCCAGCAGAATGGTGATGGTATCAATCAGCGGACCACGGGCTGTTTCTGCCAGACGGCGTGTTACACCACTTTCTTTCAGCAGATTACCGAAGAACAGCATACCCAGCAGCGGCAGACCGGAAGGTACCAGGAACGTGGTGAGCAGCAGACCTACGATAGGGAACATCACCTTTTCTGTGTGCGATACGGCGCGCGGAGCCTTCATGCGGATAAGGCGTTCCTTTTTGGTGGTGAGCAGGCGCATGATAGGAGGCTGTATCACCGGTACCAGTGCCATATAGGAATAGGCGGATACGGCAATCGCACCCATCAGGTTAGGTGCCAGTTTGGATGAGAGGAAGATGGCGGTCGGACCGTCGGCACCGCCGATAATACCGATGGCAGCTGCCTGCATCGGATCGAAACCGATTTCAAGGGCAATCATATAGGCTCCGAAGATACCGAACTGTGCAGCGGCGCCGATCAGCATCAGTTTCGGATTGGATATCAGGGCCGAGAAGTCGGTCATGGCACCGATACCCAGGAAGATGAGCGGCGGGTACCAACCGGAGGTCACTCCCTGATAGAGGATGTTAAGAACTGAGCCTTCCTCGTAGATGCCTACTTTGAGTCCGGCTTCCATATTGAACGGAATGTTACCGATGAGGATACCGAATCCGATCGGAATCAGCAGCATCGGCTCGAATTCCTTGGCTACGGCCAGATAGATGAACGCTATACCTACCAGGATCATTACCAGATGTCCCGGTGTTGCATTGAAGAAGCCGGTATAGGTCCAGAAATCGGCCAGATTATTCTGTAAGAAACTAAAAAACTCTCCCATATTATTCAATGATTATAAGGTCTGTACCTTCCAGTATTGATTCTCCTTTGCTGACTTTGATGGAAGTGATTTTTCCGTCGCGGTCGGCTTTGATGTCGTTCTCCATCTTCATGGCTTCCAGGATGAGCAGGGTCTGGCCGCGTTTTACGGTATCACCTTCCTTGACTTTGATTTCGAGGATGACACCTGGAAGCGGTGACTTGATGCCTTTTCCTCCCACATTCGGACGAGTTACGGCTGCTGCCGGCGGTGCTGCCGGAGTGGTGGCGGCCGTACGGACTACCGGTTTGATTTTTGGAGACGTTTTCTTTTCCAGTTCTACCGTGTAGGGAGTGCCGTTCACTTCTACACGTACATGATTTTCTTCTATATCGCCAACGGTCACTTTGTAGAGGTTACCGTTGATTTTGTATCTATATTCTTTCATAATTCGAAAATGTATTAAGCGGGTTATTTCTTATGTGGAGTTTCACGGAGGGTATAGATCTTGGAGCTCCATGGCGAGTAGCTGCGTTTTACGCGGCTGATGGTAAGGATGGTCTCTTCTACGTCATGGTCGGCTCCACGGGCTTCATGCAGAGCCATGGTAATGGCAGCAATGACTTCGCCCGGCGCTTCTCCAAGTCCTTTTTCCTTGGCTTCCTGCTTGTCGGTTATGTTCTGTACCTTCATGGCATTCTGCTTACGCAGTTTGACGGCAAGACGGCCGATGAGACGGAAGCAGATGTATAGCAGGATCAGACCCAGAAACACTACACTCATAGCCGAGATGGCCATACCGATTCCCGACGGGTCGTGCAGTTCGAACTTGTCCATCTTGGGATTGCTGTCGATGGTCTTGTTGTTGGTACTTGGTGTCACGTATTTTTCGGCACTGTCGTCTTTCACTTCCCATGTAGGAGAAGCGTCGCCTACGCGTGCGTATGACTGGTTGGCCTTCAGGATTCCGGCTGGAACTACAATCTGGTCAAGCAGTTTCTTGCCGGAGTCGAAGAGTCCGATCCAGTTGCTGTTTTCCTTGCTTAATACAAAGTTCGTATGGAATGTTCCGCGGCGGGGAGCACCGTCGGCCCAGAATAGGGTGTGCTGGCGTGGCTTGATGGCCGTAAGGACATCACCTTTGGGGATAAAATAGGAAACGGTATCTCCTGGGGTGTTGCTCACTTTCAGGTAGCAACCGGCCAGATCGGCACTGCTGTATGATTTGTTGAATATTTCAATCCATGCACTATGTATACCGTAATCATCCTGATAGTTGCTTTCATTGTCTACAAGCACTTCGTTGATGATGAGCTTCGTATTGCTGGTCTTGTTTTCTGATGAACTATGGCATGAACTGAGCCCTAGCATCAGAAGCATGGAGAAAAATATTCCTATTTTGTTTATTTTCATAATGTTTCGGTTTGATATGGATTACAAAGGAATATTGCCATGTTTCTTGGCCGGATTGGTCAGCTTCTTAGTCTGCAGTTGCTGTAATGCCCGGATGATACGGAAACGTGTGTTGCGTGGTTCGATCACGTCGTCGATATAGCCGTATTTGGCTGCATTGTACGGGTTGGCGAACAGCTTGGTGTATTCTGCTTCCTTTTCGGCCATGAAGGCTGCCGGGTCGGCTGCTTCCTTGGCTTCTTTGGCATAGAGCACCTCTACGGCACCGGCACCGCCCATAACGGCGATTTCGGCTGTAGGCCATGCATAGTTCATGTCGCCGCGCAGCTGTTTGCAGCTCATCACGATGTGTGATCCTCCGTACGATTTGCGCAGGGTGACTGTTACTTTAGGTACGGTGGCTTCGCCATAGGCATAAAGCAGTTTTGCTCCGTGAAGGATGACAGCATTGTATTCCTGTCCGGTTCCTGGAAGGAATCCCGGAACGTCTACCAATGATACGATAGGAATGTTGAAGGCGTCGCAGAAACGGACGAAACGGGCTCCTTTGCGTGATGCGTTGCAGTCGAGCACGCCGGCCAGGAACTTGGGCTGGTTGGCTACGATACCTACCGACTGTCCGTTGAAACGGGCAAAACCGATGATGATGTTCTTGGCGAAGTCGCGCTGTACTTCAAGGAATTCTCCGTTGTCGACGATGGCACCAATTACTTCATACATGTCGTATGGTTTGTTCGGGCTTTCCGGAATGATTTCGTTCAACGAGTCTTCCAGCCGGTCGATCGGGTCGGTACAGTCAACATAGGGGGGCTCTTCCAGGTTGTTCTGCGGAATGTATCCCAATAGCTTGCGAATCAGGGCAAGGCCTTCCTCTTCGGTGGCTGCCGTAAAGTGAGTTACTCCCGAACGTGTGGAGTGTACGCTGGCACCTCCCAGATCTTCCTGACTCACGTCTTCTCCGGTAACGGTCTTCACTACTTTCGGTCCGGTAAGGAACATGTACGAGGTTCCTTCCATCATCAGCGTGAAGTCGGTCAGGGCCGGTGAGTAGACGGCACCTCCGGCACACGGTCCGAAAATTCCCGAAATCTGCGGGATGACACCCGAAGCCAGGATATTACGCTGGAATATTTCGGCATATCCTGCCAATGCGTTGATACCTTCCTGGATACGTGCACCTCCCGAGTCATTCAGTCCGATACAGGGGGCACCCATCTTCATGGCCAGATCCATAACCTTACAGATTTTCTGTGCCATGGTTTCCGACAAGGAACCTGCAGAAACGGTGAAGTCTTGTGCGAAGATATAGACCAGACGTCCTTCAATGGTTCCGTAACCGGTTACCACACCGTCGCCCAGATAGTGCTTCTTGTCCATTCCGAAGTTGGTACAACGGTGCTTTACAAACATGTCAAGCTCTTCGAAGCTGCCTTCGTCCAGCAGCATGGCGATACGTTCGCGAGCTGTATATTTACCTTTTGCGTGTTGCTTTTCGATTGCTTTTTCACCGCCGCCTAGTCTGGCCTGGGCACGCAGTTCGATAAGCTCTTTTACTTTTTCTAACTGACTACTCATGGTATTAGAGGGTTTATTGATTGATAAAAATGAGGCTGTGACCGGCTTCGTTGACCGGACGGAAGATGAAAAAATTGTCATTCCAACAGACAGGCAAGCAGAGAGTCCGTCTTGGGCCAGCTTATGGCTGGAGCCGGATTCCTGTTTTACCTGCGGCTGTTCGAATGACAATTCCTTGCGTAACCGCTATCCTATATCCGAAGCTGATCTTCATCTGCCGGATTTATTTTTCACAAAGTTCGGTTAATACTCCCATGGTTGATTTCGGGTGCAGGAATGCGATGTGCAGTCCTTCTGCTCCCTGTCTCGGGGCCTTGTCGATGAGGCGGATACCTTGTCCTTCGGCTTCTACCAGTGCATTGGCCACTCCGTCTTCCACGGCAAAGGCTACGTGGTGCACGCCCATTCCACGGTTCTCAATGAATTTGGCTATGGTGCTTTCCGGACAGGTAGGTTCCAGCAGTTCTATCTTGGTTTCGCCACACTTCAGGAAGGCGGTCTTCACTTTCTGGTCTTCTACTGTCTCTATATTGTAGCATTTCAAGCCGAGAACATTTTCATAATAGGGGAGGGCTTCTTCGATACTTTTAACGGCAATGCCCAAGTGTTCAATGTGAGAAATTTTCATGATAAATATTGTTTTTTTAATGGTATTAAATTCTAAAGTTTGTTCGTTTCTGCACAAAGAAAACAAAAATGTGCCGGATTCGGAAACTTTTTTCTTGTTTTCTTTCAGTAAAAATGTGCTTTTCTGTAAAGTTCTGAAGATGGTTCTGTAGATTGTTTCGTCAAGATGTCTATATATAGATATGTATAAGGAACCTGTTCAGCCAGTTCCAGCGTACACGGTACCAGCGGCGGGTGCTCATCTGCTTGCCCCCGAAACGGAGGATAAAGTCTCGGTAGCTGTATTTCCGGAAGGGAAGTCCCGCATCGATGAACTCGAAGTGCCGGAACCCTTTGTTGCGTGCATAAACCATGGCGTTCCATACAGCCAGTACTCCCGGGTACAGTAAAGGATAGCTTTTACGCATCCCTCCCGAAAAAAGGAGGTAGATGGTGTCGCCCGAGAACAGGCAAGCCGATCCTCCTATAATCTTGTCCTTAAACCGGATGTTGAAGATTTTGCCCATTTCATGGCCGCCTGGTTTTTCCAGCAGTGCGTAGAAGAAGCGGATGTCGGGCAGGTACCGGTGTATCTTTGGTGAATAGTAGTTCTTGAGCATTGTGAAAAAACCGTCGACAGCCTCTTTCGTGTCGGCTGTTTCCATGACAGCACCGTTCTTGAGGCCGCGTGCTATCTGGCGTTTGCGGGAAGGACTCATCCATTTTTCGAGTGTGTTATGATGGATGGAGTTCCGTACACGTAGCCAGCGTACGGGGAAATATTGGTTCTGTCTGAAATAGCGGTATCCGAAAAGCGGTTCTTCCAGATTCCTAAATTCCAGCAGGAAGGATTTTTCTTTGTACAGGTAGGTAAAGTACGACAGCATTTCGTTGAAGATGAGCTCGCGGTCGGTTTTAGGGTCAAAGTATTCGCCTGTACCATAGGAGTAGGTCTTGCTGGTAAAGTAGAGCAGCCGCGAGTTGCGGCGGGTAATGAAAAGCATCTTGGCTACCGGATTTTTTCCTTGGAATGCAACCATGAGGGAAGGGGTATAGCCGGGAGTCTTTTCCAATATCTGGAAGAACTCGGTCGAATGGAAGACATTGCTGCCCGGTAACGGGGGAATATCCTGTGATTTTTTATATATAGTAAGTCGTATAGCCATCAATGCAAAAATAAGATTTTTTTTGAGCAGTTCGGCCGAAAAAACTATATTTGTCATGTTAAAGCAGAAGAATTTATGGAAAAGTTCAGCGATTTGATAAGACAAAGGCGCAGCATGCGCAAGTTTACTGAGGAGGAACTGACTCAGGAAGAGGTGGTAGCCTTGCTGAAGGCTGCCTTGATGTCGCCTTCTTCCAAACGGAGCAACTGCTGGCAGTTCATTGTGGTAGACGACAAGGAAACGCTCGACAAGCTGTCGCGCTGCAAGGAGACGGGAGCTTCTTTCCTGAAGGATGCCCCGCTGGCTGTGGTAGTACTGGCCGACCCGCTGGCCAGTGATGTATGGATTGAAGATGCGGCTGTAGCTTCTCTGATGATCCAGTTGCAGGCCGAAGACCTGGGACTGGGAAGCTGCTGGATCCAGGTACGTGAACGGTATACGGCTACCGGTATGGCTTCCGACGAGTACGTGCATGGAGTGCTGGGCATTCCGTTGCAGCTTCAGGTGCTGTCTATCATTGCAGTAGGGCATAAGGGGATGGAACGTAAGCCGTTCGATGACGCCCATCTGCAATGGGAGAAAGTGCATATCAATAAATATGGAGGGCAGTAACAGTGGCGGCTAAAGCTATCAATCATAAGGATACCTACCGGGCGGCGGCAGTGCTGCTGGCCTTTATGGGGGCACTTTATCTGGTCGACAAGCTGGTGGGTTTTGCCGCTCACGGTTTTCCGTGGGTTATGCAGAAAGATACGATGCTGCTTTATGCGGCTGTCATCTTCCTGTGGTTCAAGGCCGACAAGTCGGTAGGGATTATTCTGGCAGGACTCTGGTTGATACAGAATATCGGACTGGTGGTTTCTCTGCTGGGACATATGTCGGGTTATCTGTTGCCGCTGGCGCTGCTGCTGGTGGGACTTCTGCTCTACTGGCTTTCGTCAAGATAGAAAGCCTATGGCTTAGGTTTATCTTATCACTTTGGTGATAAAAGCTTTTCACGGGAGTGATAAGATCTTTTCACTGGAGTGATGAAGTCTTTTCACCTCAGTGATAAGATCAGTTCATGAAGAGATCATTTTTTAGTGATATGGATATCAAGAATATTGTATTGATAGGTGCCGGAAATGTGGCAACACATTTTGGCGTGGCACTGGAGAAGGCCGGATATACGGTAAAACAGGTGTATAGCCGTACGGAAGTGTCGGCAGTCAGATTGGCGGACAGGTTGGGTTGTCCGTATACCGTTTCGTTGCCGGATGTCTTTCCGGATGCCGATGTATACATTGTTTCAGTCAAGGATTCGGCATTGGACGAGGTACTGCCTGAACTGGTGAAACGGAATAGGGATGCGCTGTATGTACATACGGCCGGCAGTGTGCCGATGGACGTATGGAAAGGGCTGGCCCGGCGTTATGGAGTGCTTTATCCGATGCAGACGTTCAGCCGTGAACGTGCGGTGGACTTTTCGACCGTACCTTTCTTTGTAGAGGCTGACAGTGCGGATGACCTGGAGCTGCTGGAGCAGATGGGCCGACGTATGGGAGGGAAAGTTTATGAAGCTACTTCCGAACAGCGTCGCTATCTGCATATTGCAGCGGTCTTTGCCTGTAATTTTGCCAACCACATGTATGCCATAGCCGGGCATCTGCTTGAAAAGAACGGAATACCTTTCGAAGTGATGCTGCCGCTGATAGACGAGACGGCCCGGAAGGCACATGTACTTCCTCCGGTGGAAGGGCAGACCGGCCCGGCCCGGCGTTACGACAGGAATGTGATGGACCGGCATCTGGCCATGCTGGCCGATGAACCTCAGCTGGCCGAGATTTACAGACTGTTGAGCCGGAACATACATGAATATGCAATGAATCAAAAAGAAGGACAGGTATGATAGATTATGATTTGACCAAGATCAGGGCACTGGTGTTCGATGTGGACGGTGTATTGAGTGCAGAAACCATATGCCTGCATCCCAGTGGGGAGCCGATGCGTTCGGTCAACATCAAGGACGGATATGCGTTGCAGCTGGCTGTGAAATGTGGATTGCATGTGGCCATTATCACCGGCGGAAAAACGGAAGCTATCCGCAAGCGTTATGAAGGGCTCGGTATCAAGGATATCTATATGGGGGCCGCGGTAAAGACCCGTGAATATGCTCATCTGGCAGCCAAGTACGACTTGAAGCCGGAAGAGGTGCTCTATATGGGTGACGATATACCCGATTATGAAGTGTTGAAACTGGTAGGGCTTCCTTGTTGTCCGGCCGACGCTGCTCCTGAGATCAAGTCGGTATGCAAATACATATCCCATCGGAACGGAGGATATGGTTGCGGACGTGACGTGGTGGAGCAGGTGCTGCGCGCGCAGGGTAAATGGATGTCGCACGAAGATGCTTTCGGCTGGTAAGAGGCCGTTGGTGAAAAACAGACAGATTATGGTACTTGAAAATTTAAAGAAATATAAGGTGATTCTGGCTTCCAATTCGCCCCGCCGGAAGGAATTGCTTTCGGGGCTGGGAATTGATTACGAAGTGAAGATTCTGCCGGGTATTGACGAGACTTATCCCGATACGTTGGAAGGGGAGGAGATACCCAAATACATTGCCCGTGAAAAGGCAGATGCCTACCGTGCGGGGATGAAAGATGACGAACTGATCATTACGGCCGACACGATTGTCTATATAGACGGTGAGGTACTGGGTAAGCCGAAGGATGAAGCGGATGCCTGCCGGATGCTGCGTTGCCTGTCGGGGCGTACACATCAGGTGATAACCGGGGTCTGTATAACTACGGCCACTTTCCAGAAATGTTTCGCCGCAGTGACGGATGTGACTTTCGACGAGTTGTCGGGGGAAGAAATCACATATTATGTAAAGGAATACCGTCCGATGGACAAGGCCGGTTCATACGGTGTGCAGGAATGGATCGGTTTTATCGGGGTTACCGGACTGAAAGGTTCCTATTTCAATGTAATGGGGCTTCCGGTACAGCGCCTGTACCGGGAGCTGAAGAGCCTGTAACCTTTCAGTCTCCTCTATAGTAGTACAGCAGGGAATGGCGTGCAATGAAGTCGGCATTCTGCTGTACCGTCTCTTTCTGTCCGCTTCCGGGAATGGCTGCATCGGGTATATAGTTGTTTTCTATGCAGTATGTCAGCAGGTCGGGCGGACAGAGGGTTTCTTCGGTCAGCAGTCGGAAAGCCTGTTTCTCGGCTGTCTGTCGGTCGTACATGGGATTCCGCGGGTCGGCAATCAGTTCACATATATCCTTTGCCAGCAATATGCCTTTTTCGGGTTCCGTCATCAGGACAAAGTTCCGGTGGGCTTTCATCTGCGGTAGGGTATGTCCTTCGTCATCGGGCCATTTCAGCACGTCTACCAGGAAACGGTGTAGTTCTTCATAACCGTTGAGGTAGACAATCCGGTTTCCGTCTGTGCCTTCCGTGAAATTCCGGTAAAGTTGTCCGTGACTTGTCCGTACATTCTCCGGCAGGACCGGTTCAGGAGTATAGAGGTCGGGCACGTTTTTCCACTCCCCGTTTCCGCTGAGTAGCCCGATCCATTCGTGCAGGAAGAGGGCCAGTGGGCCTGTAGGAATGATGAACTTGTCTTTCGGTTCCATTTGTCCGATGTACGGCAACATGGCCGGTTCGGTCAGGTATGTATGTCCGAAAAGCCAGTCGAGTTTGTGTATCGCTTCTTCCGTATCCTTGAAGCTGTCAAAGTATTTGTCCAGAAAAACGTTTTCGGGGGCCTCTTCGTATGCCTTGTCCAGTATGTTATAAAAAAGTTGTGCCTGTTCTTTGATCCGCCTGTCGTCCGGGTCGATGTACGGATGCTCGTAATGTGCTTTCTGCCAGGTGTTCCAGATGATGAAACACACGTCTTCTTCGTTGGGCTCGCCGGGTATATAGGATTCCGTTAAAGGATAGAAAGGCAGTTCCTTGCCGTATAGTTGCCGGTGTTTGCCGATAAAGCTGTTCCACAAACCCAGGTCGGAGATGATGTCTTCCAGGTAGGCCGAAATGTAAAGGCAGAGTTTCCGGTGTATGGGTTCAGGTATTCCGGTCGGATTTCCTGTCTGCAGCAGCCGGTTTGCAAGGTCTATGAAATAGCTGTCCGACGGCTGTTGCTGCCGGTAAGGGTGGATATGTATCCAGTCGTTTGCGTAGATTCTGTTTCTGTTCATGTCTTTTCCTTTTTCCGGATAAAGGTAAGATTTATTTCCGTAATTTTTCTATAATCTGTAAGCCGGATGTAAATCAATGTTTCCCGAAGAGCGTGATCAGCAGGGATATTCCGGCCAGGCATATTCCGACTCCCGTTACGCCGGTCCATCCGAAATGATGCCAGAAGGTTCCTGCCAGGAAAGTTCCCAGTGAGCCGCCTATGAAGTAGGTAGTCATGAAAATGGTGTTGACCCGGTTGGAAGCTTGTGGTACGAGTGATAGTGCGCACGTCTGGTTGCTTATCTGTATACACTGCATGCCGATGTCGATGGTTATGATGCCTGCAATGATTCCGATGTAGCTGTTCTGGCAGATATAGAGCAGTATCCACGAGGCTATCATGATAATGCTTCCGATATAGTTGAAACGACGTATTCCGTATCGGCGTACGTATTTTCCTGCCACGGAAGCAGTGAGTGCTCCTGCCATGCCGCACAGTCCCAGCAGGCCGATAATGTTGTTGCCGGCGTGGAAAGGTTCCCCGCTCATCTTGAATGCCAGACAGGCCCAGAGGGTGAGGAAACTGCCGAAGCAGAATCCGGCCCGGACGGAAACCATGCGCAGGGTAGCGTTTTTCCCGACCAGTGTAAATACAGATTTCATCAATCCCCAATAGGTTCCCTTGAAATTGGACGGCATTTCGGGAAGTATTCGGAGGACGACGAAGAGGCTGACAAGCATCAGAGTGGAGGCAATGAAGAAGATGGTGCGCCATCCCCAGTATTCACCTACAATACCGGCTATCACACGTGAGCCCAGAATACCCGTAAGCAGTCCGCTTAGGATGAATCCCACATTCTGTGCTTTTTTTTCAGGTTCGGAGAACTGAGAGGCTATAGGAATGAATATCTGTGGCATGACCGAACAGATGCCGGTAATAAGTGAGGCCGGCAGGATGAAGCGGATGTCCTGAGCCATGCCGATGCCGAACATGGACACGGACAGCAGCAGGAAATTGACGGCTATGATGATGCGCCGGCTGTACAGGTCGCCCAGCGGGATGATGAACAGCAGTCCGGCGGCATATCCTATCTGGGTAGTCATCGGGATGAGGTTGGCTACAAATTCCGTTACTTCCAGGTCCTCACTTATTCTGTTCAGCAGAGGCTGGTTGTAATAAAGATTCGCTACGGATATACCCGCAATGATTGCCAGAGTCCATAGCAGCGAGGCCGGCAATCCTTTGTTTTCTTGCAATAGTGTTTTCATGCCGGCAAAATTATAAAATAAATCGCTAGCTTTCTTCTTTTTTTGTATCTATGGCTACCGTATTATCCTTATAGGCCGAGAAGCCTTTCACACGTACACGTTCCTTCTTTTCTTCTTCTTCCACGCTGAGGCTTCCCAGTTGGTTCATACTGTCCTTGATGGCGTTATGGGCTTCGAAAAAATAGTCGAGCAGCATTTTGAGATGTCCTTCCAGTTCCCCTTCATTGGGTGAGAAATAAGTGTGGCAGTGTGCATGAAGTCCGATGGTCTTCTCGTCTTCATCGGTCATATAGACCGTAGTGATGAGTGAATTGACATTGGTAAGGTTTATCACTTCCTTCAGGATAGGAAGTGCTTCGTTGTCGGAACTGATGCATCCCCACCACGGGTTCCATATCATGATGAACCGGTTGTCCTCTTCGGCGGTGATATAGAAATCGTCTCCCTGGTACTTGAATACGATATTTCCGTCTTCGTTGGTCTGGGGCTGGCATCCTATCTTTTTGAGTGTACTTATTACCAGGTCTTTGGTACTGATGTCGTCAAGTTCGTTCCGGGTCATCCGTTCGATGTGTTCCAGACGCCGGCGCCTTTTGTTGAGCACTTTCAGCAATAGCAATACAACAGGCCACAAGGCAAGGGCTATGACGGCAATGAGCAGGGTGATGTCGGAAATGTTGTTCATAGTATTCTATAGGAAAGGTGAATAATTTGTTTTGCTGATATTAAAGATAGGTAATATTCGGTAAAGAAGAGTGTGTACGGCTTATTTTATCTTTTTTTTAACAAAGGGATCCGGAAGAAACGGAAGAAGCCTGACAGATAACGGCTCTGCCAGGCTTCTTTATCATAATTTATGGTCTTGTATTAGTTGTTGTCGGCCGATTTAGGAGTCATGTCGCCTTCTATATAGAGGCGTACCACTTCCTGTTCGGCATTGGTACGTATGGTAATCGCCTTACGGAAATGTCCCGGGAATTTACCTGCGCCGTTATAGACAACCGTGATTTCTCCGCTTTCTCCCGGTTTGATAGGTTCTTTGGGATAAGTAGGTACGGTGCATCCGCAGGTGGCAAGAGCCTGATGGATAACCAACGGACCGTTACCGGTATTGGTAAACTTGAACTTACAGGATACTTTCGGGTTACTTTCCGAAAACGATCCGAAGCTGTAGGTGGTCTTTTCGAAAGAAATCTTGGCGGTACCTTGTGCTATGACCATTGCAACGGCCATCACAAGGAATAAGGTTGTAAGAAAAATCTTTTTCATTTTTATACTTTTCATTTTTACCGGCCATAAAGATAAGCACTTTATCGGTAAGGTGGCACTTTTATTAGGTTTATTAACAGAACTTCTGGTGAAAAACATTCCTGTAAGCCATTATCCGCGGTTTACCTGCTTTACTCCCTTGACCGTCTTTATCTTCTTGATCAATGATTCCAGTTTCGACAGGTCGTCGACCATAACCGTCAACATACCCGAGAAGAGCCCGTCATTCGAGTCGATGCTGATAGATCGTAACTGGATGTTCATCTCCTTATTGATAATGGAAGTAATATTCGTCACGATACCGATATCGTCATGTCCCACAATCCGGAGGGTGATAGGATATTGTTTTCCCTGGCTTTTTCCGGCCCACCGTGCCTTTACGATACGGTAGGGGAAACGGGCCTTCAGTTCGGGGGCATTCGGACAGTCGCAGCGGTGTATCTTGATACCTCCCGAGATGGTGACGAAGCCGAATACCTCATCTCCATAGATCGGGTTACAGCACTTGGCCAGGTTGAAGTCTATCCCTTTCAGGTTCTGGTCGATAACCAGTACATCGTCCTTATAGAAGTCCTTTTCCTCGGGTGTCTGCTGTATGTTGAAGCTTTCGGCGCTGCGGTACGTCACTTCTTCATGCTGTTCGTTCTCCTTTTTCTGCAGTTCCAGATAACGGTCGATCACGGAATTGATATCCATCGTTTCGTCGGCTATACTCTGGTAGAAATCGGTAACGGTCTTGAATCCTAGTTTCTTGATGAGCCTCATCAGCACAGCCTCATCATATTCCAGCTTACGGTTCTTGAACTTGCGTTCCAAGGTTTCTTTGGCGAATTCCGTCTGGCGTGCGGCCATTTCCTTCAGTGCCTGGCGGATTTTTGTCTTGGCTTTTGAGGTGATGACAAAATTCAGCCAGTCGCGTTTCGGGCTTTGGGTATTGGCCGTCATGATTTCTACCTGGTCTCCGCTTACCAGAGGTTGGCGTACCTGTGCATTTTTGCCGTTTATCTTGGCACCGATGCAATGGCATCCTATATTGGTATGGATCATGAATGCGAAATCCAGCACGGTAGCTCCTTGAGGAAGTTTGTACAGGTCGCCTTTCGGGGTGAACACGAACACTTCATCTTTATAGAGGTCGAGCTTGAACTGGTCCATCGCTTCAATGTCACTGTCGGCGTTCTCCAGGGTTTCACGTATGGAGTTCAACCATTCGTCCAGTCCGCTTTCACCTTTTATTCCTTTGTATCTCCAGTGTGCCGCCAGACCTTTTTCTGCTATTTCGTCCATGCGTTCGGTACGTATCTGTACTTCCACCCATTTTCCTTCGGGTCCCATGACGGTGATGTGCAGTGACTCATATCCGTTGCTTTTCGGGACCGAAAGCCAGTCGCGCAGACGTTTCGGGTTAGGCAGATACATGTCGGTGACGATGGAGTACACCTGCCAGCACTCCTGTTTTTCCTTGTCCAGAGGTGAATCAAGGATTACACGGATGGCAAACAGGTCGTATACCCCTTCGAACGGACAGTTCTGTTTCTTCATCTTCTGGTAGATGGAGTGGATGGATTTGGTACGCCCCTTGATGTGGAACTTCAGTCCGCTTTCTTCCAGCTTTTTCTTTATCGGCTGGATGAACGCCTCGATATAGCGGTCACGGGCAGCCTTGGTGGCATTCAGTTTGTCTTTGATATGGTAGTATACATCATGCTGGGTGTATTTCAGGGAGAGGTCTTCCAGTTCCGATTTCAGCTTGTAAAGTCCCAGCTTGTGTGCCAATGGGGCATACAGGTAGGCGGCTTCATTCGCTACTTCAAGCCGTGCTTCGTTGTTTGGGCTGTCCTTGATCTGCCGCATCAGGTTCACACGGTCGGCAATCATGATCAGAATTACACGCATGTCTTCGGCAAAGGAGAGTAGCAAATTCCTGAAATTTTCCGATTCGATGGTAGGGCTCTTTGAATAGAGTTCATTGATTTTTACCAGTCCGCGTATGATTCCGGCCACATCCTTGCCGTATTTCTGTTCAATACTTTCAAGCGTGCAGAGTTTGTATTTTACGGATTCATGCAGCATGATTCCCAGAATGGAGGCACGGCGCATTCCGATTTCTTCGGCTACGATGACAGCGGTCTGCATGTCTTTGATGATGGGGTTCATGTTGAATACATTACGTGGAATGTTACCTTCCGACATGACCTTGATCAGATGTTTCTTCAGGTTGCTGCAGTCATCTTTCTGTAATGTGTCTCCGGACAGTTGCAAAAGTCTTTTATATAAGGAAATGAGCTGTTTGTGTTCTTCCGGAGTAAATATAAATTGTTCTTCCATGATGTATTCTATATTACTTTGTTGGTAAAGATAGTTTTTTTCTTTCTCTATTATACCAATCTTAAGGGTTTTTTTATACATTTGAAGGGTAATCACAACAATATGGAATATTATTACTTAAATTTATCAATATGTTAACACACGAAGACAAAGAGTTATTGGCCCAAAAAGGCATTTCTGAAAAACAGATCGAAGAACAGTTGGCATGTTTCGAAAAAGGATTTCCTTATTTGAAGCTTTCGGCTGCAGCATCTGTGGAAAATAATGGTATTATGGTTGCCGACGGAAATATGCAGCGTGAATACCTGGCTGCATGGGATGCTTATAAAGACGGTGACAAGAAAATCGTGAAGTTTGTACCTGCATCGGGAGCTGCTAGCCGTATGTTCAAGAATTTGTTTGAATTTCTGGGAGCTGATTATGACGTACCGAAGACCGATTTCGAAAAGAAATTTTTCGACCATATCCATAACTTTGCATTCTATGCTGATCTGAATGCTGCCTGCATGGATAATACCGGTAAGGATGTCAATGCCTTGCTGTCGGAACGTAATTACAAGGCTGTGGTTTCCAATCTTCTGGAATCGGCCGGACTGAACTACGGACAACTGCCTAAAGGATTGTTGAAGTTCCATCGTTATGCCAACGAAGTACGGACACCGCTGGAAGAACATCTGGTGGAAGGTGCATTGTATGCAGCCGGAAAGACAGGTAAGGTAAATGTACATTTTACCGTATCCCCTGAACATCGGGACCTGTTCCAGAAGCTGGTGGATGCGAAGGTTGAGAAATATGCCCAGAAGTATGGTGTACAGTTCGATATTTCGTTCTCCGAGCAGAAACCGAGTACCGATACGGTTGCTGCCGATATGGAGAACAAGCCGTTCCGTGACAAGGACGGTAAGATTCTGTTCCGTCCGGGAGGACACGGTGCCTTGATCGAGAATCTGAACGATCTGGATGCCGACATCGTATTCATAAAAAATATAGATAATGTGGTTCCCGACCGTTTGAAAGATGATACAGTCACTTACAAGAAACTGCTGGCCGGTGTACTGGTAACATTGCAGAAGAAGGCTTTTCAGTATCTGGAACTGCTGGACAGCGGTCATTATAGCCACGACCAACTGGAAACGATTATCCGTTTCGTACAGCAGGACCTGCGCTGCCGGAAGTCGGATATCAAGGATCTGGAGGATGCCGATCTGGTTATTTATCTGCGTAAGAAACTGAACCGCCCGATGCGTGTATGCGGAATGGTGAAGAATGTGGGTGAGCCAGGTGGCGGTCCGTTCCTTGCCTACAATCCGGACGGGACTGTATCTCTGCAGATTCTGGAAAGTTCACAGATTGATATGAAGGATCCTGAAAAGAAGGCCATGTTTGAGAAGGGAACTCATTTCAATCCGGTAGACCTGGTCTGTGCTATCCGTGACTATAAAGGCAACAAATTCAATTTGCTGGAACATGTCGACAAGGCTACAGGATTCATTTCATATAAGTCCAAGAACGGTAAAGACCTGAAGGCACTGGAACTTCCCGGTTTGTGGAACGGTTCAATGAGTGACTGGAATACGGTTTTCGTTGAAGTGCCGTTGAGTACGTTTAATCCGGTCAAGACAGTCAATGACCTGTTGCGTGAACAGCATCAGTGATTCTTTGAGAAGGAATATATGAAGGTAAATTGTCACCTTTTTTCCGGACAGTCCGGTTGAAGGGTGGCAATTGCCGTTTAAATACCGTTTAAAATTTATTCAAATGTTTGTTTTTACGTATGCGTTTCCTGTGGGGAATCTGACTATAGGTGAAAAGAACGGTGCCTTACGTTACATCACGGCGGGTATTGTACCCGGTATCCAGATACGGAAAGAGACAGAGCTGATAAGAGAGACGAAACGCCAGCTTGATGAATATTTTAAGGGGGATCGTACAACATTCGACCTGCCGTTGGATATGGAAGGTACTCCGTTCCAGGTCAAGGTGTGGCATGCCTTGCAGGCTATACCTTATGGGGAGACGCGTACTTATAAGGAGATAGCGGAGGTAATAGGTAATCCGAAGGCCGTCCGTGCGGTAGGAATGGCCAATCATGTGAATCCGTTCATTATAGTGGTGCCCTGTCATCGGGTAATCGGGACAAACGGGAAACTGACCGGTTATGCTGCCGGTCTGGACAAGAAACTGTTGCTGCTTGAATTGGAAAAGGGAGTAGGGCAAAGGAAATAAAGGAAAGTTGCCTCCGCACATCCGGCGAGGACAGGATGTAGAGGCAACCGGTATGTCTGTCCGAAAAGAATGAGTATCAGATACATCCTTTACTTGATGGAACTTCAAAGTGGTAGATATCCCGTTTGACTGCCATCTTGATGCTGCGTGCCAGCGCTTTGAATATCCCTTCTATCTTATGGTGTTCGTTCTGTCCTTCAGCCTTGATGTTCAGGTTCATGCGGGCCGAATCGCTGAGTGACTTGAAGAAATGGAGGAACATTTCAGTCGGCATTTCGCCAATCTTTTCACGCTTGAATTCTGCATCCCATACCAGCCAGGGGCGTCCTCCGAAATCCAAGGCTACCTGGCAGAGACAGTCGTCCATAGACAGACAATATCCGTAACGTTCTATGCCGCGTTTGTTTCCCAACGCCTTGAAGATACATTCACCCAAAGCGATGGCAGTGTCTTCAATGGTATGGTGTTCGTCTACATTCAGGTCTCCTTTTACCTGGATATCCAGATCAATGGATCCGTGCTTGCCTATCTGTTCCAGCATGTGGTCGAAGAATCCCAATCCGGTATGTATATCGCATGCTCCTGTACCATCCAGGTTCAGTCTGATATAGATATCTGTTTCCTTGGTTGTGCGTCGTATTTCAGCCGTACGTTCTCCTGCAAACAGGTATTCGGTTATTCTGTCCCAGTCGGTTGTGGCTAGTACACATACATTTTCCAGTCCTTTTTCTTCCAGACACGTCTTGTCTTCTTGCAGTAGAATGGCTTTGCAGCCTAGGTTACGTGCCAGTTCCACGTCGGTGGCACGGTCGCCTATCACGAAACTGCCTTCCATGTCGTATTTGTCCGGATCCAGATATCGGGTAAGCATGCCGGTACGGGGTTTGCGCGTGGGGGCATTGTCTTCCGGAAAGCTCCGGTCTATCAGTACATCGTCGAATGTGATGCCTTCATTCTCTAAGGTTTTCATGACCAGATTGTGTACCGGCCAGAAAGTGTCTTCGGGGAATGAAGCGGTTCCCAGTCCATCCTGGTTTGTGACCATGACGAATTGGAAATCGAGCTTGTTCCGGATGAAATAGAGGTTTCTGAACACTTTCGGATAGAATTCCAGTTTTTCGAAAGCGTCCAGCTGATAATCGACAGGCGGTTCGATGACCAGCGTACCGTCGCGGTCTATGAATAATACTTTCTTTTTCATGATCTATTCAGAATATTGTTTGAGGGCTTCCAGCAGCATGTCGTTTTCGGGACGGGTACCGATGGTGATACGCAGGCAGTCTTTACATAAAGTGATATTGCTGCGGTTACGTACGATAATACCTTTAGATACCAGATAATCATAAATGTGTTTGGCATCCGTAACTTTGGTCAGGAAGAAATTGGCATCTGTCGGGTAGATGTGTCGGCAGCATGGAAGCTTGGCAAATTCCTTAATCAGGCGGGAACGTTCCTCCAGCAGGGAGTCTATCCAGCGTTGTATCTCGTAATGTTTTCTCATCATCCGGATGGCTTCCTGTTGTGTGAGCCGGTTTACGTTATAGGGGTATTTGATTTTATTGAATATCCCTATGATTTCAGGTGAGGCGAATGCCATTCCCAGGCGGATAGCCGCACATCCCCATGCCTTGGAAAATGTCTGGAACACGATCAGGTTAGGATAGTTGTCCAGATCGGCCAACAGGGAAGCCTGGCTTGAAAAGTCTGCATAGGCTTCGTCTACGATAACCAGTCCCTGGAATTTTTCTATCAGTTTGATTATCTCGCTACGGCACAGGTTGTTTCCGGTCGGGTTGTTGGGTGAGCAGAGGAATATGAGTTTGGTATTGTCGTCGGCTGCTGCCAGCAGTTTATCTGCCTGGAACTGGAAATCGTTGTCGAGCAGAACCTTCCGGTATTCCACATCATTCACGTCGGCACATACCTGATACATTCCGTATGTAGGGTCGATGGCGACAACATTGTCTATTCCGGGGCGGCAGAAGGCACGGTAGGCCAGGTCAATGGCTTCATCACTTCCGTTTCCGAGGAAAATCTGTTCCGGGTTTACTTTTTTTACGGGAGCGATCAAAGCTTTCAGATCCCGTTGCAAAGGGTCGGGGTAACGGTTATTCGGGGTATTGTATGGATTTTCGTTGGCGTCCAAGAATACCGATGCCTCCGCTCCATTATATTCGTCGCGTGCCGAAGAATAGGGTTTTAGGGCCCATATATTCGGACGGGTGAGTTCTTTCAAAGGTTTCATAAGTGTCTTTTTCTGGTTCTATGTTATTTTTTCAAGGAATTCAATCGGACTGTAATAGCGTTCTTATGTCCGTCCAGACATTCGTTGGCGGCCATTACCTGGATAGCCGGTCCGATCAGTGAAATACCTTCGGCATTGATTTCCTGGAAAGTAATCTTACGGATGAAACTGTCCAGACTTACTCCGCTGTACGCTTTTGCATAACCGTTGGTGGGTAATGTATGGTTGGTTCCTGAGGCATAATCGCCGGCACTTTCAGGCGAGAACGGTCCGAGGAAGACAGAACCGGCATTGACAACCTTTTCGGCCATATCCATGTAGTTTTCCGTTTCTATTATCAGATGTTCGGGGGCGTATTCGTTCACCATTTCAATGGCTTCATCCATATCTTTGACCAGAATCAGCTTGCTTGATTCCAGGGATCTGGAAGCAAAATCCTTGCGTGGAAGTTCGGCTAGCTGACGTTCCACTTCCTTTGCCGCCTTGCCGAGTAGTTCTTCCGAATCGGTAATCAGGATAACCTGGCTGTCGACGCCATGTTCAGCCTGTGACAAGAGGTCGGCAGCCACGAAGCTCGGGTTTGCGGTTGCATCGGCCAAAACGGCAACTTCCGAAGGACCTGCCGGCATATCGATGGCTACGTCCCGTAGAGAGACCTGCTGTTTGGCTGTAGTCACATATTGGTTACCTGGTCCGAATATCTTGTATACTTTAGGGATGCTTTCCGTTCCGTAGGCCATGGCTCCGATGGCTTGTACGCCACCTGCCTTGAATACATGGCTTACTCCTGCCGCACGGGCTGCATAAAGGATGGCCGGATGTATTTTCCCTTCCCGGTCGGGGGGAGAGCATAGGATGATTTCACGGCATCCAGCAATCTTGGCGGGAGTGGCAAGCATCAGAACTGTAGAGAAGAGCGGAGCCGTACCTCCCGGAACGTAGAGTCCTACCTTTTCGATTGCGATAGCTTTCTGCCAGCAGTTCACTCCCGGCATGGTTTCGACTTTTTTCCCTTCGAATTTCTGTGCCATGTGGAATTTGCGGATGTTGTTCAAAGCCAGCAGGATGGCAGCCTTAAGTTCGATTCCGATTTTCTTTTCGGCTTCTTCAAACTCCTGTTCGGTTACGGCAAGGGAGGAGAGTTTTACCTTATCGAATTTCTCTTCAAATCCGATGACGGCCCTGTCACCTTCCTTGCGGACTTTATCGAGTACTTCCAGTACCGTGTCCCTCAGTGATTCAGACTTTAATGCGGAACGTTTCAGCAGTCCGCTCCATTCGTTCCGTTCTGGATATCTTATGATGTTCATAAATTGCGTTATTTTTAAGTTCGGTATGTTGTTTTTATAGTATCATCTTTTCAATCGGCAATACCAGGATTCCCTGAGCTCCCAGTGCCTTCAGCTTGCCGATGATTTCCCAGAAACGTTTTTCATCGAGTACGGTATGGACGCTGCTCCATCCTTCTGTGGCAAGTGGCATGATAGTAGGACTCTTGACTCCGGGAAGGACTTCTATAATTTCTTTCAGCTTGTCGGTAGGAGCATTCATCAGTACATATTTCTTGTCTTCTGCCGCTTTTACAGCTTTGATACGGAATAAAAGTTCCTGCAGTATTTCCTTTTTCTCGTCACTCAATCCGGGAGTTCCAATGAGGAGAGCTTCACTCTGCATGACAGTTTCCACTTCCTTCAGATTGTTGCTTACCAGGGTAGATCCGGAGCTTACAATATCAAAAATACAGTCGGCCAGTCCGATTCCAGGAGCTATTTCTACAGAACCTGTGATAACATGGATATCAGCCTGGATATTGTTCTCTTCGAGGAAAGAACTCAGGATTCCTGGATAGGAGGTCGCTATTTTCTTCCCGTTGAACCAGTTTGTGCCTTCGTATTTTTCTTCTTTAGGGATGGCCAGTGACAGGCGGCATTTGCTGAATCCCAGGCGGTAGATCACTTCTGCCTTTTCCGCCCGCTCCACGAATTCATTTTCTCCGACGATACCGATATCGGCCACGCCGGATGCCACGCTTTGCGGGATGTCATCATCACGGAGGAACAATACTTCTACAGGAAAGTTGGTCGACTGGGTCAGCAGTGTGCGTTTGGAAGTCGACAGTTTGATGTCTGCTTCGGCCAGCAGGGCCATGGTGTCATCGAAAAGACGACCTTTTGATTGTACGGCAATTCTTAGCATATTCTTTTCAGTTATTTAAATTTCAAGTAGTTGGATAACAATAAAAAAGGCTTACCGTAAACGGCAAGCCTTCAAATGAATTATGTAATATCTTATACCTACACGACCATTCAGCCTACCGTTTTATACGTCAGGGCAATGATGATGGCGATGTGCAGTATTGTTGTTCATGTTTTCCTTTATTCGTTACAAGTGCAAAAGTAAAGGATGAAGTCGATATATGCAAGCGTTTATCAGGAAAAGTTTTCTTTTCCTTTCGATTTATAGCTGATAAATGGCTTCTGACAAGGAATTGTCATTTTTCTGTAATGGCGTGGGATTCTATTCCTCGTCTTCCGACTTGCAATGATGGAAGAACATTTCCTGCTGTGCCTTTTCGGGAGAGAAGGTGAAATAGGTACATACGGCTTTCGTACATTCTTCTCCTGCTTCATTGTAGAGTGTGGCGTCGACAATGACAATGTTTCTCCGTCGTTCTCGGATAGATGCCCGCAGGGTAAGCTGTTTGTCGGTAGTGTGTACCGGTTTCAGATATCGGGTCTCCATCTTGGAGGTTACGCCTGTAGTCTGAAGTTTTCGGATGATGGCCCATGCACTGATTTCATCGAGCATTACCGCCTGGATGCCTCCGTGCAGTGTGTTGAGCCAGCCTTGGTACCGGCGTTCCGGTTTCCAGTAACTTACTATTTCATCTCCGTCTTCATAAAATTCCATTTGCAGTCCGGAAGGGTTTTGCGGTGCGCATCCGAAACAGAAATATCCTTCCACATCTTTCCATGGATTGACCAGTTTTTTCATATGCTGATTATAGTTACAGGATTTAGAATTCGTAGTCGGTGCATGCACGTCCGCATCTGGCGTTTTTCAGTATGCCGGCTGCCGCAAGATGGTTAGGATGGATGGAATACGCCTTTACATCGTCCAGGGTATCGAATTCGCTGTCCAGACAGATATCCCATTCTTCATCGGGATTGATATTCAGGCCTACATAGATGTGGCGGATAAAAGGTATTGTGGCAGGAAGTGCTTCGATGGCGTTTTTGAAACGTGACATTACATCTGCCTTCTCTTCTTCTGACAGAGTTTCTTTCAGTTTGAATAGAACAATGTGCTTGACCATAGTTGGATATTTTTATGATTTATCTTATTTTTGTATAGATGCACAAATGTATAACTAATTATTGAAAAAACATAATTATGATTATTATTGGAATAGCCGGAGGTACAGGTTCGGGTAAAACTACGGTAGTAAAAAGTATTATGGAAGACCTGTCGCAGGATGAGGTGGCTCTGCTTCCTCTTGACTCTTATTATAAGGACAGCAGCCATGTGCCTGTAGAAGAACGTCAGAATATCAATTTCGACCATCCCGATGCTTTTGACTGGAAACTTTTGTCGGAACATGTATCGATGCTCCGCAGGGGGGAAGCTATAGAGCAGCCTGTCTATTCGTATCTTACGTGTACCCGCCAGCCGGAAACCATTCATGTAGAGCCCCGTAAGGTGGTGATCATTGAAGGAATTCTGGCCTTGAGCGACAAGGAGCTTTGCAAGCTGATGGATCTCAAGATCTTTGTGGATGCCGATCCTGATGAACGTCTCATCCGTGTAATCCAGCGTGATGTCATTGAAAGAGGGCGTACGGCGGAGGCTGTTATGGACCGGTACATCCGTGTGTTGAAACCGATGCATCAGGAATTCATTGAGCCGGCAAAACGTTATGCTGACTTGATTATCCCTCAAGGAGGCCATAACAGGAAGGCTATAGAAATATTGCAGATGTATATTGAAAAGATGCTGGGCCGATGAAGTGGACGTATGCAGCAGCCGGCCTGCTTCTGCTCCTGTTTTTTGCCTCTTGCGGAAACAGGAAAGGAGTCAGGATGGTCGACGGGGAGGCGGATATCGACTTGCCGGATATTCAGGAACGTGGAGAGCTGGTTGTATTGACAGCCAATAGCTCTACTTCTTATTTCGACTACCGGGGTGAGCCTATGGGATTCCAGTATGAACTGGCCCAACAGTTTGCCCGTTCCCTGAATCTGAAACTGAAGGTCAAGGTGGTCAACGATGTCATACAGATGGTGCATTGCCTGATGAGCGGAGAAGGTGATCTGATAGCCTATAACCTGCCTATTACAAACGAATGGAAAGACAGTCTGATTTATTGCGGTGAAGAAAACATTACGCATCAGGTTATCATCCAGCGGCGGGGGAAAGATGCCTTGAAAGATGTCACACAGCTGGTAGGGAAAGATATTTATGTACAGCCGGGGAAATACCTGGACCGTCTTTCCAATCTGGACAACGAATTGGGAGGAGGTATCAATATCTGTCGTGTATCTGCCGACAGCACTTCGGTCGAGGATCTGATAACCCAGGTAGCCATGGGTGAGATCGACTATACTGTCGCTTCGAATGAAATAGCCCGGATTAACCGTACGTATTATCCTAATCTGGATATCAGTCTGAAGATCAGTTTTGACCAGCGTGCTTCCTGGGCTGTTCGCAAGACTTCTCCGTTGCTGGCTGCGGCGGCCGACAAGTGGCATCGGGAGAATATCAATTCACCGGAATTCAAGGCAAGTGCCAAACGCTATTTCGAACTGCTCAAGCATACTCCTCATACAGCCATCTTGTCGGTCAAGGACGGTAAGATTTCACATTATGATGATTTGTTCCGGAAATATGCGAAAGAGATAGGGTGGGACTGGCGTCTGTTGGCTTCCCTGGCGTATACCGAGTCCAATTTCGATCCGAATGTGGTATCGTGGGCCGGGGCGAGAGGGTTGATGCAGCTGATGCCGGCTACGGCACGTGCCATGGGAGTACCTCCGGGTAAGGATTCGGATCCGGAAGAAAGCATTAAGGCCGCCGTGAAATATATAGCCCGGCTCCAGCAGATCTTTGCGAAGGTTCCCGATAAAGCAGAGCAGGAGAAGTTCGTGCTGGCTGCCTATAATGCAGGAGTAGGACATATTACAGATGCCATGGCTTTGGCCGATAAATATGGTAGGAACCGTTATCTTTGGGACCATCATGTAGATCATTATATCCTGTTGAAGAGTAACGTGGAGTATTACAGTGATCCCGTCTGCAAGAGCGGGTATTTCAGAGGAACGGAAACTTATAATTTTGTGCGGGAAGTGACTGGAAGAGCTGCTGTATACAGGCAGAAGATCAAATACTGAAAAACAATATTTTTCTGTTGCAATCGATGTGACCGGACAATGTACAATAAAAATGGGAGGCGTTTCAAAATGCCTCCCATTTTTGTTGCGTATTTATCTGCAATTTATTTCTTGGTGTTTCCAGCCGGATTGTAACGTGCGTTCAGACCGTCTACAATTTCCTGGGTAATGTTATATGCCGGATCGGCATAAAGCAGGTTGTCTAATCCTGAGTTGCTGATAATCAGGCTATAGCCTTTAGTCTTGTTATAGATTTTCAGGAAAGAGTTGATTGAATCACGGAGCTGGAGATTATTTTTCTGGTTTTCTGCCTGCAGTTCGTTTGTCAGCTTTTCCTGCAACTGCTGGAGGTCACGCTGTTTCTGGCTGATACGGAGATTTTCCTGTTCTGCACGTTCACGGCTTGCAAAACCGTTATTCTGCAGTTTACGGTTGAACTCTCTCATTTCGTTGTCCAGATCCTTGGCCTTTTCATTCAGGGTGGTACGGATGTTTTCCTCTTTCTTGATCATCATTTCGTTCAGATCATTGCAGAAGCGGTATTTTGTCAGCAAGGAATCGATTTCAACATAAGCAATCTTCATGTTCACCGATCCTCCTGTTGCTGCTGGAGTTGCATTTGCTGTGTCGTTCGCCTTGTTTTCGGTACATTGGGCAAACATAAAAATGAGTGTCAATGCGATAAATCCGTTAAGGATATGCTTCATTTTTTCCATAATAGTAAAAAGTATCTTAGTTATTAATTTAAATTCCGGTTTCCTCTTCCGGCCGTTCACGTTCCGCTATGGCATGCGGATTATTTTTCTGGGCTTCACGGTCCTGCGACTGTACACATCCGATGCCCCTTTCCCGCATGGCTTTACTTCCACTTACGTGCGTATTCGGAAAACGTCCGTTTTTTTGGAAGATTATCTTTATTGCCAATAGTGCGATGCAAATAGCAACTATTAACACTGTTATAAGGATAGTCTTGAGCATTTCTATTAATTTTGTGGTGCAAATATAAAGTTTTTGTCACCGATACCATCTTTTCAAGACGAAAAAAGAGATTTCAGGTCTGCTTAGTCGGTGTTTTTAACTTCTTTTTACACTAACAGAATGAATTTGAGATTATATAAACAAGATGTCTATGGAAAAAAATGAATTGCAACCTGCTGTAGTCTTTCATTACTTTGATGAAGTATGTCAGGTGCCCCGTCCCTCCAAGAAGGAAGGTAAGATAAGGGAATATCTGGTTGGTTTTGCCGGAAAGCATAATCTGGAATGTAAGACCGATGAAGCCGGAAATGTGCTGATCAAGAAGGCTGCTTCGGCCGGCATGGAGAACTGTAAGACTGTAATCCTCCAGTCGCACATGGATATGGTATGTGAAAAGAACCACAATACGGAACATAATTTCGAGACGGATCCGATCCGTACATATGTTGACGGTGAATGGCTGAAAGCCGAAGGTACTACTTTGGGAGCGGATAACGGTATCGGTATAGCTACCCAGTTGGCTATACTTGCTTCGGATGATGTCAAGCATGGTCCCCTCCAGTGTCTGTTTACGGTAGATGAAGAGACCGGACTTACCGGTGCATTCGCCTTGAAGGAAGGTTTCATGGAAGGGGATATCCTTATCAATCTGGATTCGGAAGATGAAGGAGAGCTGTTTATCGGTTGTGCCGGAGGTGCGAATACCACCGCTCATTTCCCGTGCCCGATGGTAGAGGCTCCGGAAGGTTATTTCTTCTTCCGTGTAACGGTCAGAGGACTTACGGGAGGACACTCCGGCGATGACATCAACAAGAACCGTGCGAATGCCAACAAGCTCTTGAACCGTTTCCTGATGCAGCTGATGAAGAAATATGATTTCCGTCTGGCCGAAATAGACGGAGGTAATCTGCATAACGCCATACCTCGTGAAGCTCATGCCTTGTGCGCCGTTCCGATGAAGGACAAGGAATCTGTCCGTGTGGATCTGAATGTATATCTTTCGGAAATTGAAAATGAGTTTTCTGTGACGGAGCCGTATCTGAATATGGAACTGGAATCAGAACCGGCCCGGAAAGAGGTGATGGAATACAGTGCCATGAAATGTTTCCTGCTTTCCATCTATGCCGTGCATAACGGGGTATACGCCATGAGTCAGGATATTCCCGGACTGGTAGAGACTTCCTCCAATCTGGCGTCGGTCAAGCAGCGTGACGGTGAAATCGTGGTGGTAACCAGTCAGCGTAGTTCCATCCTGTCATCACGTAAGGATATGTCGCAGATGGTTCGGGCTGCCTTTGTGCTTGGAGGTGCCGCTGTGGTTACAGGCGACGGATATCCGGGATGGAAGCCGAATCCGTCGTCCGAGATCTTGAAGATTGCCGTAGAAAGCTACAAGAAGCTGTTCGGCGTGGAGCCGAAGGTGAAGGCAATCCATGCAGGATTGGAGTGTGGCCTGTTCCTTGAAAAATATCCTTCCTTGGATATGGTTTCGTTCGGGCCGACGTTGCGTGGCGTACATTCACCCGACGAGCGGATGCTGATTCCTACCGTCGACAAGTTCTGGCGCCATCTGAAAGATGTGTTGGCTCATACTCCGGTAAAGGCGTGAATTTGTTTCCGGTAAAAATAATGGTAGGGTTTGCTGTGTGTTGCTGCTGTCTGGCTGGCAAGGCACAGCAAACCTTTTGCATTATGGAGTATAATGTGGAGAATCTGTTTGACTGCCGGCACGATTCTTTGAAGCAGGATGAAGAATTCCTGCCCGGGTCGGTACGCCATTGGACGTGGAAGAAATACCAGGATAAAGTCAACAAGATAGGAAAAGTGGTGCTGGCTGCGTCTGCTGCCCAAGTTCCCGATATCGTAGGGCTGTGTGAGGTTGAGAATGAATCCTGTATCACCCGGCTGGTGAGGTATTCTCCTTTACGTGATGCCGCTTACCGGTATGTGATGACCGATTCACCCGATGAACGTGGAATTGACGTAGCTTTGCTGTACCAGCCTCATACTTTCCGTCTGATAGCCTACCGTTCCATCCGTATTCCGCTTCGGAAACTGAGGCGGCCTACCCGTGATATCCTGCACGTGACGGGCAGGGTAGTATCGGGCGATACCCTTGATATTTTTCTGTGTCATCTGCCTTCGCGTAGCGGAGGGCAGAAAAAGAGTGAGCCTTACCGTCTGGCAGCGGCTTCACTGCTGAAAGAACAGACCGATTCGGTGATGGGAACCCGTAAGGATCCGCATGTAGTGATTATGGGAGATTTCAACGATTATCCGCCCGACCGTTCCATACGTGAAGTGCTCGGTGCATCGCGGCCAGGCAAGGAAGTGGAGCCTCGCAGGCTCTATAATCTGATGGACGGGAAAAAGAAAGGAACCTACCGTTATAAGGGTGAATGGGGGATACTTGACCAGATGATAGTGAGCGGCACCCTGTTGACAGGTGCGTCTGGAATCTCTACATCCTATGAGAAGGCCCGGATACTGGATTTTCCTTTCCTGCTGGAAGAAGATGAACAATATGGAGGCGACAAGCCCTTCCGCACTTATCGCGGGTATCGCTATCACGGTGGTTATAGCGACCATCTGCCTGTCGTGCTCCATCTGGATATCAGAGAATGAGTCAGTCTTTAGCCGGGAGAATATCCAGTCCCATGATATAATCATTCATATAGAATCCGTTCCCGATGTGGAAATCGTCTTCCCTCAGTTTTCTCATACCCATGTGTTCGTAGAATCCCAGCGCCCGGTTATTCCGGTTTACCCGCAGTTCCATCAGGCACGGTTCGGGATGAAGTTCCCTTATGGCGTTTACGGCCTGTTCAAAGAGCTGTCTGCCCAAGTGGCTTTTCTGGTAATACGGAAGTACATAAATTTTCTGCAGTTCGAACAGGTCCTTATCCAACGGCTGGATGGAAACATAACCTGCCGGTTCACATTCTTCGTAGGCTATATAATAGGTATGCCCTTCTTCTTCCATCTGCTTCCGCAGGTTCTCGGGAGAATACATCCAGTCCATCATGTAGTCAATCTGTTCTTTACTGATAATGTCTTTGTAGGTTTCGGGGAATGTGGCCCATGCCAGTTTGTTTATAACGGGAATATCTGCAATATCCGCTTTTCTTATTTGGAACATATCATTAAATTTTAAGGTTTATTCTTGTCTGCAAATATAAAGAATATGCGTATATGATTATATGCTTTACAGACAGTCCTTCAACTATAAAATGTTAAAATATATAAATTTATAGTACTATGTATAACAAAGTACTAAAGTAATGCATATATTTGTGCTATACAAAAAGAGTGACAGATGAATGTAGACAATGTAAAATCACAGATGCGTAAGGGAATGCTTGAATATTGCATTCTTTTGCTGTTGCACCGGGAACCGTCGTATGCTTCGGACATTATCCTGAACCTGAAGGAAGCCAAGCTGATTGTGGTGGAGGGAACATTGTACCCGCTGCTGACCCGGCTGAAGAACGATAACCTCCTATCGTATGAATGGGTGGAGTCTACGCAAGGACCTCCCCGCAAATATTACAGGCTGACGCCTGAAGGTGAAGAATTCCTTGCCGATTTGCAGATTGCCTGGGACGAATTGTCGGATACGGTTAACCATTTAAGAACAAAACTTTTAATTTCCAAGAACAATGAAGAAAACGCTGACTGTTAATTTGGGTGGCACAGTCTATCATATTGACGAAGATGCCTATACTTTACTTGATAATTACCTGAACAATCTCCGCTATCATTTCCGTAAGGAAGAAGGGGCCGACGAGATTGTACGGGATATGGAGGTCCGGATTGCCGAACTGTTTGACGAGTACATCCGGACTGGCATGCAGGTGATCACCATCACTCAGGTTGAAGAGGTGATAGCCCGTATGGGAAAACCGGAAGATCTGGATACAGATTCGGATTCCGGCAATGCTTCGGAGAGTGCCCGGAACGGAAAAACTTCTTATACCACTACCGGCAAACGTCTGTTCCGTGATCCGGACGACCGCATTCTCGGTGGTGTGGCATCGGGTATTGCCGCTTATTTCGGATGGAACCCTACTTGGGTACGTCTGGCCATGGTGGTTCTGGAACTGTTTTTCCATGGATTTTTCCTGATTTACCTCATTTTGTGGATTGTAATTCCGTTGGCCTATACGGCTACCGAAAAACTGCAGATGAGAGGTGAGCCTATCAATATGGAAAATATCGGCAAGACAGTGACCGACGGTTTTGAAAAGGTAAATGATTATGTCCGTTCGGACAAACCCCGTTCTGCCATAACCCGGTTCATGAATGCCCTTGTACGGGTTATCGGTTTCATCATCAAGGTTATCCTTATTATAGTAGCCATCTGTTGTGCACCGGCTTTGCTGATAGCTTTGGTTGTTATCTTTGCTCTGCTTATGGCTGCTACCGGTCTGATTGCCGCTATGCCGGCCGTGGTATACCATGTGTTGCCGGAAGTGGACTGGAGTATGATTACCGTGTCGGATACGGCTGTAATCGCTCTGGCTGTATGCGGTATCTTTGCGGTAGGTATTCCTGTGGTGGGGCTCTTCCAGCTGATATTCCAAGGCTTCAATGTATGGAAGCCGATGTCGACTCCGGTCAAGATAACCTTAATCCTGCTTTGGATCATTGCAGTGACGGTAGGGCTGGTCATAGCTTTCAATACCCCGTTCATCGTGCAGTCGCTTTATGTCATATAGTTCTTTTCCGGCTAATTGTAAAAGAGAAATTGGCTCTTAACGAAATAAAATCGTTATCTTTGCCAGAAGGAAATTTAATCTTACAACTATATGACTAAGAAAATACTTTTGCTGGGTTCCGGCGAATTAGGAAAAGAATTTGTAATTGCTGCCCAACGTCTGGGTCAGTATGTGATTGCGTGCGATTCATATGCAGGTGCTCCTGCCATGCAGGTGGCCGATGCCTGTGAGGTGTTCAGCATGCTTGATGGTGATGCCCTTGACCGTGTGGTAGAAAAATACCATCCGGATATCATCGTTCCGGAAATTGAGGCCATCCGTACCGAACGGCTTTATCATCTGGAAAAGGAAGGCATTCAGGTTGTTCCAAGTGCCCGTGCCGTAAACTATACCATGAACCGGAAGGCAATCCGTGACTTGGCTGCCAAGGAACTGGGACTGAAGACGGCGAAGTATTATTATGCGAAGTCATTGGACGAGCTGAAGGAAGCAGCAGCCAAGGTAGGTTTCCCGTGCGTCATCAAGCCGTTGATGTCATCGTCAGGTAAGGGACAGTCGGTAGCCAAAGGTCCGGAAGATCTGGAACATTCATGGGAATATGGCTGTAACGGAAGCCGTGGCGATATCAAGGAACTGATTGTAGAGGAATTCATCAAGTTTGACAGTGAAATTACTTTGCTTACGGTTACTCAGAAGAATGGTCCTACTCTGTTCTGTCCGCCTATCGGCCATGTACAGAAAGGAGGAGATTACCGTGAAAGTTTCCAGCCGGCCCATATCGCTCCGGAACATCTGGCCGAAGCGCAGCGTATGGCAGCCAAGGTAACCGAAGCGCTGACCGGTTACGGTATCTGGGGAGTGGAATTTTTCCTGAGCCATGAAAACGGAGTCTATTTCTCCGAACTTTCTCCCCGTCCGCACGATACCGGTATGGTTACATTGGCCAACACACAGAACCTGAACGAGTTCGAACTTCATCTGTATGCTATTCTCGGTCTGCCTATTCCGGGCATTACACAAGAGCACATCGGTGCCAGTGCCGTTATCCTTTCACCGATTGCCAGCCAGGAGGCTCCCCGTTATAGAGGTGAAGAGCTGGTCTGCTCACAGCCGAACACGTATCTGCGTATCTTCGGCAAACCTTTTACCCGTGTGAACCGCCGTATGGGTGTGGTAGTTTGCTACGACAAGAATGACGGCGACCTGGATGCTTTGCGCGACAAATGTAAGGCGTTGGCAGCCAAGGTAGAAGTATATTGATATTGAAAAGGTCCGGTTCGTCCGGAGTCTATAGGGTGTATCCTCTTCGGGTGGAATCTGTTCCGTCCGAAGAGGATATTTTTTTAGCGTGCAAAGTTTCTTTATGAGTCTAAATCTGTAAGCTTGAAAAAGATGAAGTTCTTTTCCGGAGAAGATGAAGACGAATATCCTTAAAGATGAAGGAAAACTTCTTCATACATGAAGTTCTTTGGGATGAAAGATGAAGATATTTTTCAAAAAGAACTTCATCTTTGGACATCAGGCATAGCTGTGCATGCCTCCCATAAAGAAATTGACTCCGAAGTAAGTTATCAATACACAGAGAAATGCCAGGATGGTAAAACGGTGGAAGAACATCGGTTGCCTGAAGGCCGAAAGAGAATCTGTGTGCAGAGCCGCTGCGTAAACAAGCAGCGTGATCAGAGCCCATACTTCTTTCGGGTCCCATCCCCAGTAACGTCCCCATGAAACATTTGCCCAGACGGCACCGATGAAGATACCTGCCGTGAGACAGGCTACAGCAGGGTAGACCAGTAAGCGGCTGACCAGACAAAGTCTTTCAACGGTGATGTAATCGGACGGGCGGGCGTGGTGCAGTATTTCGGCCATGACGCCGTTCATCATCATGAATGCCAGCAGGGAATAGGAAATCATGATGAACATTACATGGATACTGAGCAGAGGCGATTGCAGTACAGGCATCAGATGTGTGACAGGCGGGTTGCTTTCACCGAACATAGAAACCAGAAGCGACAGGCCGCAGATAAGATATCCGAAACTGAGCAACAACCGGAATTTATGTTGGAAAATGAAGGTGATGATTACACTGAAGAGGGCCATGACTTGCATGGTCTCATATCCGTTGGAGAGGGGGATATGGCCGCTGACGTATCCTCGTAGTCCGATGGTCAGGCATAGGTAAAGGCATATTGCCGCCAGCAATGTGAGCAGGATGTTCCTGAGGGTCCGGTCGGAAGCCGAAGTACAGGAGTGTCGGCTCATTCTTCGTCCGGTCCAGATAAAGCTGAGGATTCCGATGATAGTATAGATGATAGCAGCTACGTCTGTATGGTTCAGTCGGTTATAGAATTTTTCTGCTTTGAAACGCGTGTCGGAAGGTAGTATTCCGACAGCTTCGTTTTGTTGGTATTCCTTGATTTTTCGAATGATTTCCACGGTTCTTCCATATCTTCCGTGAGCGATTTCTTCGGCCGTAAGGTCCATGCTTCTGCGAATGAAAAGCCATTTTCCGGATGAGATATCGGCAGGCAGTTTGTCATTGATGGAGTACCAGACAGGCTGTCTGTTTCCTTTTTCCCGGGAGGGATAGATACGGAACAGACTTCCGGTGGCTGCCATACTGATAAGGTTGAACTTTTCATTGGCTTCCTCCAAGCTTCTGCGGGTGTTGAGACGCTGTTCCTGCTGGAGAGGTTGTTCCAATTTGAGTCCTCTACCATCTACGAAATCGGTCAAACTGGCATATTTCCCTTTTATTCCCAATACATTCGCCGCTTCTCCTTTGATACGGATTAGAGGTTCTGTCTTCCACCGGTCGTAGTTGAAGAGCCATCCCAGTAATACCTGTTCTGCTGTCAGTCCTTTATAGCCAGGTTTACCATACAGCTTGGTAGTGAAGTCACGTGCCAGTGTCTGCAGGGGGCAGATCCGGTCGTTATAATAGACATAAAGATCACCGAAGGTTTCGGCTACCTCCAGAGGGACGGTTTGTGGAGTTACACCGGTGGGACCGGAAACAGCCTGCAGGTTCAGGCTCCCTAAGGCGAGAAGACATGTGAGGCTTCCTTTCTGCAGGAGCGGATGGTGTAACAACGAACGGAATCTGCTGTGCGGAACCAGGAAATACAGTATCAGGCTCCAGCCCAACAAAGCATAGCCGGCATAGGTGATCCCGATGCCGTATGGGTCGTATGAGACTGAAAGGATGCTGCCTTTACTGTCGGGATCGTAGGCTGACTGGTAGAAACGGTAGTGGCGGTATTTGTATACATGATTCATGGAGACTGTCCCTTTTTGCCGGATGTTCCCGTCGGTTACAGTCACGTCACTGATATAGTCCATCGGAGCGGTAGTGCCGGGATAGTATCCGATGTGGAAATCGTCAAGGGTGATATGGAACGGAAGTGTTTCGGCCGTACCTTCTTCCGAAATGAATTCCTGCATGGCTTTGCCGTCGGTACGCAGGTGGATGTTTCCCTGTTTTCCGGTAAGGAACGATGTCAGTGCCCCGATCAGGATAAGTGCCAGTGCCAGGTGGATAGACAAGGTTACCGGATGGTGTTGCATTTTCCGGAATAATATGTAGAATATGCCACTTATCCCTGTAGCTCCCCATAACATGATGAAAATAGGAGAATGGTAGATATGTCGGGTGACGAATTCGGTCCCGTATATCTTTTCTAGAATAGTGGCTGTAATCATAAGCACCAATATGATGCCAGTAATGCCGAACGGCAACAGTTTCGGTAATGGAAATTTCATTTTGTAGTATGAAAAGATAATGGATACAAATAGTCGGCAGCATTGGGCTGTCCGGCTATTTGTATAATAACATATAAGATCAGATGGAATCGATAAATTTGATTATAGCATCGCGTTCTTCTTTAGACAGTTCACGGAATTGTTCTATGGTGTGGCGGGCGTCACTTTTCGCATTGCCGTGCCACATGATGGCTTCCAGGGTAGTACGGGCACGGTTATCATGCAGACGGTCGGCTGTAGCGGATCCGGTACACATCTGGTGAAGTCCACGTCCCCATAGTGGAGTGGTGCGGCACCAACCGGTACGGATATCGTTTTCCATGTACAGCTTGTGTTGTACCATGTCTGAATACGGCCAGATGGTCTGATTGGGGTATTTGGGGAGCCGGCTATCTCCTTTACTGAAGAACCCGTTAGGATCGTAGTAATTGTCGTCACCGGTAGTCCATGATGGACGATGGCAGTAGGCACAACCTATCTGACTGAAAAGTTCTTTTCCTTTCAGAACGTCCGGATCATTTATATTGCGTGCAGCCGGAACGGCCAGTCCCCTGTGCCATACGGCAAAGTCGAGAAAATCTTCATCGTCCATTTCCACATCCAGTTCCTTGGAGTTCAGATAGGCAGTAATGGCTGG
>ULQU01003323.1_pt1 | contig 47060 bp, 33 predicted proteins | sample 1954841 | NCBI WGS metagenome assembly ULQU01 (sample SAMEA4835664, study PRJEB28245) | human gut metagenome | biome: gut microbiome; material: fecal sample | place: Denmark | collected 2008
GTTCAGCAATGGAACAGACTGCCGCCAGCGCCGAACGCGCTTCTATCAAATACAAACAGGTTGAATTTATGGGAGAACGTATCGGAAACGTTTATGACGGAGTTATATCCGGTGTAACGGAATGGGGCCTCTATGTGGAAATCAACGAAAACAAATGTGAAGGAATGATATCCATGCGTGATCTGGGCAATGACTATTATGAATTCGACGAAAAGAATTATTGCTTGATAGGACGCCGCCATCACCGCAAATTCAGCCTAGGCGACCCGATCAAAATCAAAGTGGCCCGTGCTAATCTGGAAAAGAAACAATTGGATTTCGTACTGGCAGAAGAATAAAATCATATAGATTTCTGAAACAATCCCTCCTGACTATCTGGCCTAGATATTGAAAAGCCAGATAGCCAGGAGGGATTATTGATTCCTAAGAAAAGGTTTATCCAAAATAAAAAATGGTACTGTAATTACGTCGATAAAAACAGTACCATTTTTCTTTAATCAATTATCCTAAGAAATATTTTCTACAGATACATTATCAAACATATAAATTACCAACCGGGATTCTGTTCCAAATTCGGATTTTTCATACGTTCAGTCTGAGGAATCGGGAAAAGATACATCTTGTCATCCCATGTACGGTTAACCGTCTGACGCCGATAAGTAATAGAGCCATCTGAATTCTTTGTAAGCTTCATCTGTATGATGCTACCCAGTTTTTCTCCTTCTTTCCAACGGCGAAGATCCCAAAATCTATGTCCTTCAAAAGCAAGTTCAACCATACGTTCATTCTCATATTTCTTCCAGAATTCATCTGCAGAAAGTCCTGCAGGGAACTCAGGCATCTTGACATCACTACGATTACGGATGACATTTACCGCTTCGCGCGCCGTCATATTCCAATCTCCAGGAGCATCAGCCGCACCTGTATAACGGAAAACAGCCTCTGCGTAATTCAGATAAAACTCTCCTAAACGGAAAGTAATCCATGAATGACGACTAGTCTTTGTAGAACTGCTCGCACTTAAATCAATGGATGAATCAAGATATTTCTTCAAATAATAACCGGTAGTAGTAGCTCCGGAAATAGGCTCAGCATTGAGTCCGCCATAAAATGTCTCGATCGCATTTGCATTCTTTGATGGCCATCCAGTATCTCCATTCTTAACAATAGTCAGATAGAAACGTGGATCCCGACCTTCATAAGGTTTTGCTTCATCATATCCGCTACCGGGTTCATTCCATGCCATACCGGTTGCCTGCATCTCATATGCATCCACCAGATTTTGTGTCGGACAGTTTCCAGAATTTCCACCAGGAACACCGATCGGGAAATTAGACGTCTCCAAATTATTTGACAGTGCATTATTCCCTTCCTTACGACGAACAAAAATCATTTCCTTATTTGAGAAATTATTAGCGCCCCACAATTCTGAATATTTTCCCAATGTAAACCCATACTGTGCACAAGTATCTATCACAGCCTTATTTGCCTCTGCAGCCCTACGCCACAATGCCGGATCATTATTCTTATTAAATAATGGACTGGCAGCATACAAAGCAGCACGTGCTTTAAGAGCCAATGCCACATAACGGGTAACACGCCCGTTTTCGGCAGGGGCAATACCGTCCAATCCCAAATTAGTATAATCGGCCGGTAATTGCTTGTACATCTCATCGCATACAGCTATAATAGAATCAAATACCTCCTGTACCGGAGTACGTGTCAACGAATTCACTTCATCAGTGGTGACCATATGTGTAAAATAAGGGACATCACCATAGGCACGGGCGAGATTAAAATAGAAATAGGCTCTCAACAAACGTGCCTCATTGAAGCTATTCCGATAACGGAACATATGTGAACGGTATTCATCATTCAACTCCAAATCATCAAAAGTCAATCCCTGGAAGTTCTCAATGTACTGATTACACATCTGGATAGCCTGATAACTGGTCGTCCAGATTCTCGACAAAGGATTGGAGGGGCTCCAGGAACCATTGGTAAAATCACAAATATCATTATCGCTATAAGCATAGTCGGCCTCGTCACAAGCAGAAGCAAACATACCGCCATCATAATCTTGCCCAAAATCATAATCTATCTTGGTATAGATGTTGGTCACCAGACCAATAACCTCATCATAACTTTGTGACAAATATTCCTTGTTATAATTATTATATTCATGATAGTCCATGTTACAGGCCGACAATGCCCCAACACATACTATCCCTGTCACAATATTCTTTATTTTCATGACTATTTTCATTTAAGTTCTACAATGTTAAAATCCGATCGTCAGTCCAGCCACTACACTACGAGTCAACGGGAATGTAGCGCCATAAGATTCCGGATCGGCAATCTTGATTTTATCAAAGCAAAGTAAATCAACACCTCTGACATAGATTTTGGCATTGCTCAGGATCTTGCTTTTCTTTATCCAAGTTTCAGGAAACTTATAATAAAGCTCCACACTACGCAGTTTCAAGAATGAACGATCTTCCAGCCACAAAGTATTGGTCTGATAGTTATTTTCATTACTTTGTGAACTAAGACGGGGATACTTGGCATCTGGAGTTTCAGGTGTCCAGCGGTTATCATAATATTCCTGAGATATGGTAGTATTATTGATTAACGGCCAGTATAAACTTTTCGTATTCAATACAGCCGAGTAACGTCCTGTACCCTGGAACATAGCATCAAATCCAAGTCCTTTCCATTCAAGTCCCAGATTGAATGAATAATAGATTTCAGGAGCCGTTGTACTATAACCGATACGTATTTCGTCGTTTTCATCAATAATATTATCACCATTTACATCACGGTATTTGACATCACCTGGCTTTACTGAGCCAAACATCTGCTGTGGACTATTCTCAATATCAGCCTGATCTTTAAAGAAACCGATAGCCTGTAAACCATATGTTGACTTCAACGGGTTGCCAGTCTGTATCAGGTTGTCATACAATCTCGGCTCTTCCATCTGTTCGATAATCTTATTCTTGGCCAAAGCAAAGTTTCCACCAACATTCAACAAGACATCTCCCATTTTTTTCCGATAATTCAATCCAAGCTCTACTCCCCAGCTATCAACAATACCTCCATTTTCAAACGGAGCAGTAAAACCTAATATACTGGAATAATGTCCACCAGATGATACCCAAATATCAGAACGACGTTCATAGTAAGCATCCATGTTGATATCTAAACCTTTCAATATACTGGCATCAATACCAAAATTATATTTATATCCTTTTTCGTGCAAAGAATTGACTGATGCCAAACGTCCTAATGACCAACTGGAAGTTCCTACAGAATAGTTCGTATCAAACGGATAATAGCTTCCACCACCATAAGTCTGTTCCCAATAATTTGTAACATCTTCATCATCATCCAAAGGTAACCGGTCGGTATTGATTACACCAAACGAAGCACGCAATTTCAAGAAATCCACCCATGAAATATTTTTCAAGAAGTCTTCATTTGAAGCTACCCATGCCAAACTTACAGTGGGTGATACAGCCCATTTGCGTCCAGGAGCCAATTTATTGGAAGCGGAACCCACAATTGTCAAATCGGCAAAATAACTGTTCTTATATCCGTAATGTGTATACCATGACACGTTCTGCCGATACCAAGTCTGATCAATACCTTTCGTATTACGATACTCATAATCCCATTTCAGCTGACTATAGATTTTATTGTCAGCATTAATCTGTTTGTCATAATACAAGGTAGCGGCAAAATTGAACACCCGTGTAAAAGCAATACAATCAGATGCGCTACCTAAAGCACTTTCTTTACCATCGGTATAATATGTCGTAGATGAAGGGACACCATTCTCCCATGCAGATACTGAATTACTTCCGTAAACAAATGTTTTGGAATGGTCCTCCCAATACTGTGCATAATTATCGTACGCCAACATTGCACTGGCACCCAGTCCCGGTGTAATAGACGAAAGGTCCTGTGTTAAGGTCATATCGGCAAACAAGGTACGTTCATGGAATTTCGTGTACCCTGCAGCCTGCGAAACCGCTACCGGATTACTGGTCCCGGCCCATGTTGCACTACCGCCCCATGTACCATTTTCCAAACGTGCAGGATAAGCTGCCGATGGCAACGTATAAATCATATCCCACAAATCGGCACCAGCCTCCTCATTTGCCCCCGGAGTACGAGTTTCGGACAATACTCCCATTACATTCAGTTTCAGCTTAGTGTTCTCACTCAGATCAATATCCAAATTTGTACGTAAATTGGCACGGGAATACTGATCCTGCGTAGAATATCCGTCATTCATATATGGATTACCAATAAAATCTTTATTCGTAGTTAAATTAGCCATTGCATAATAACGGAAATTCTTGGCACCGCCACGGAAACTGATATTATAAATATTAGTAGCGTCCATATCACGCATTGTTTCACCCATCCAGTCGGTATTGGCATATAAATAAGGATACTTTCCACTCTGGAAAGCATTCAATTCATCCTGTGAATAGCGTGCTGCCAGTCCATCATTGGCCAACGCTTCATTCATGGCATTGGCATATGTATAACTATCTACAAATTTAGGCTTACGAGCCTGCCATCCGAAACCGTGATCGTATGAGAATTTAATTTCACGCGAATTATATTGTCCACGTTTCGTTACTATATTCACTACTCCATTAATACCCTTGAAGCCATAAATCGCTACAGCGGCTGCATCTTTCATCACAGTCACTGATTCAACTTCTTCCGGTGTAACATCACTGATGTCACGTTCTATTCCATCTACCAGAATCAGCGGACTATTTGTTGAAAGGCTCTGCAAACCCCGCACATAAAAAGTTGGCTCATAATCAGAATAACGTCCTGTCCCTTGCAAAGTAGTCAGACCAGTTCCATAACCAAAAAGAGAATTAGCGATGTTCTTTGCACTGCGCTTGTTGAAATCCTCATTATAAATGGTAGATACCGATGAAGTGGATTCTTCTAACCGCTGGGCTTTATGATAGCCAATCTGTACAACCTCTTTATCCAAACGGGCAGGCTTACCCACTGTAAGGCTATCGTTCATTTCCTGTGTACGGCCTTGTAAGCAGGAACATACAAGGAGTACTGGAATTAATATGCTTTTTTTCTTCATAATTAATGATCAATCAAATTGAAATTGACATAGTTAATATTACCATCCCGGATTCTGTACAAGTCCGTAACCTTTATTTACTTCGGAAGCAGGGAATGGTGACAAATACCATTTAGGATCAAAACCTGACGTCCACCAATAACGTGTAGGATTATCCAGCGGATAACGTTCATATTGGAAACGGGTAGGATAAGGCATATATCCGGCAGAGCCTACCTTATCATCATTACCATACCAAGGCTGGTCTCTCCGTTCACCATTGGCATCCAGACGATAGATATACAGACCATGTAACTGTTTCTCAAAGATATCCGCACGTTTATAACGGATCAGATCAAAGAAGCGGGCATCTTCCATTCCAAGTTCACAAGCACGCTCACGCAAGATTTCTTCAATCAGTGCATCTTTATCTGTAGTCAGGTTCTTGTCCGGATTACATTCGGCCAAACCACCTAAACCTACACGAGCACGTACGATATCTACCTGTGCTATCGCATCCGACAAATGACCGGTCTGTGCCAAAGCTTCTGCATAAATCAGATACATCTCTGAAAGACGAATACTAGGCCACTGCACATAGCGGCGTAACATATCATCATTCATCAGAAATTTAATCGGTGCATAGCCCGTAGCCCAAGAACCATTTTCATTTATTGGATTCTGCTTGGCATCATATCCTCCAACCCAGGCCTCAAAGTTTCGTCCCGACATATTACCAGTAGTCCAGTCCATACTCAACACATCACCATTTACCAGAATCTCTTCATAAAGACGTGGATCACGGGTTAATTGGATATTACCGGTTTCGGAATTACCTATCGTAAACATTTCATCCAGACGTCCATCCTTTTCCGCTTCATCCCAATTGAAAGGTTTACCATCTTTCCATGGGAACATTTCCATGTACTCCTGTGTAGGACTATATCCACGATGAATACTACCAAGCGGAGCTCCCCATTGATGCCAGTTATAATGGCTTGATTTAAAAGCATCGTAATCAATTACACGGGTACTGAGCAAAGTCTCCGGACTATCCAAGTTGGAATAACCGATACGGTAAGCCAGACGATAATCTTCTGGACGAGTTCCGGTGGCCTCCTGCAGATGATAACCTCCATTTATTTGCAGTTCATTAAAGAACTCCTGACAGGCTTCCAGACATTGTTGCCATAATTCCGGCCGATAGCTGCCATACCAGATAGCAGGATTATCCGTAACTCCCGGATAATAAGGTTGATCTGAGTTAAACAGAGGAGAAGCCGCAAATTGCAGGATACGGCATTTATAGGCCAAAGCGGCAGCCCGTGTCCAACGTCCGTTATCCGTTGCCGGATTCTCGACTGTCCAAGGCAAATCTGCGGCGCCTTCGTCCAACATCTGAACAATGAAATTCACCGTTTCTTCCACACTGGCCCGAGGATAATCATATTCCGAGTCTGTACCGCTAAAAGAAGCACGGATAATAGGAACGCCACCATAATGACGGAAAACATCCATATAGCGCGATGCCAAAATACATTTAGCCTGTGCTTTCATCGAAATTTTTTCTTCTTCGCTCAATCCAGGAACATTATCGATATTTTCCAATAACAACCATACGGCTCTCACAGCTTCCCAGATAAGATTCTTTGTATAAGAGAACTTATCCTGACGGATACCATAATTAGCCGTATGCTGCCCCATGAAGTAAGGATTATAAATGCCGGCCGAACTACCGTAAGTAAATACATACAGGTCGGTCAATGCTTCCGGCTTTCCTACGTAGATATTAGAAGATTCCTGTTCCGACTTATTCTTATACGGAATCCCATAATACTGCATACCATATATATTAGTCAGGAACTGTCTCGTATATTCGGCATTGTTAAATACCGTATCTTTCGTTACAGACCCTCCAGGAGCTTTCTCAAGGAAAGCGCTACCGAACGCAATATCGTCTACACAGGATGTACCGGCAAACAATGTTCCTCCCAGGGTTAGACTGAAAATCCATTTTTTATATCGTTTCATTGCATTTCACTATTTAGAATTAAAAACCGAGTTTTAAACTCAATGTATAAGTCTTCGTCAACGGATACGTGGGCGAACTACTAGCACGTGATTCCGGATCACCCCATTTATACGGAGTAAAAGTTAATAGATTATAACCACTCAGAGCCAATTGGAATGTATTCAATTTCAACTTCTTCATAAAAGGAAGATTGAAATTATACGCTATCTGCAAGTTCTTCAGTCGAAGATATTTTGAATCTTTCTCCCAAAGAGTAGAATTGGCATAGTTATTGGCAGCATTCACAAAGGTAGCACGCGGATACTCGGCATCAGGATCCGGATTCTCTGGTGTCCATGTATTCTCCAAATGTTCTACCAGCAATCCTCCCTGTGTTACATTATCACGAGCCGTAAACGGCTGGCGGAATACACTTGATATACTACGGCTTACATTCCATGCTCCCGTCCATTGCATGGAAACATCAAACCCCTTCCAGCTGAATCCCAAGTTCAAGCCGGCCATATATTCCGGATCATCTGTAAAGCCATAATCACGGGACATATCATTGGCGTCAATAATACCATCACCACTTAAATCTACATATACACAGTCTCCATCCTTCAAATCTTCTTTTGCAATCTGTGTCGGCATTTCCGTTCCGTATTTTTCTTTATAACGTTGTTCGGTAGCGCCCTTTTCATAATACTCAAAGAACAGATACTGGCTGCGTTTTCCTAAACGACGGCCCTTCTGATACATATACTCGAAATTCTGTGGAGCCTCTTTCCGCTCTACTACACGGTTCTGGTTATACATCAGATTCAATCCTACATTATAGCGGAAATCATCTCCAATCTGATCATACCATTTCAATGTGAGTTCCCATCCCCAGCTCCGCATCTTACCAAGATTAGCCAAAGGAGGTACAAAACCCAGAATAATCGGTGCTGTACCATCGGTCAACAAGATTCCATCACGATTTTCATGATAATAATCGAACGATGTACGTAAGCGGTCATCAAAGAAATTGGCATCTACACCGAAGTTACTTTTTACCGCAGTTTCCCACGTTACATCCTGATTGTTCTTTGAACTTTCCAAAGCGGCCAACGAAGCCGTGGAGTTATTGATACCGAAAATAAATGCATGTCCGTCACGGTTGATAAGAGTACCGTTGTTTACCTCATAAGGATCTGCCAAATACAGAAAACGCCTGTTATTATCACCATAACGGTCATTACCAACCTTACCGATAGTATAGCGGAACTTCAAGAAACTGATTACAGATTTCAATGGTTTGAAGAATGATTCCTCACTCGCAACCCAACCGAATGAACCGGCAGGGAAAGTACCGAACCGTTTATCCGGAGCAAAGTTTTCCGAACCGTTATACCCGATATTGAACTCAAGCATATAACGGTTTTTCCAATCGTATGTAGCACGTCCTACCAGACCAACCAACCCCTTCGGTATATCCGAATAAGTTTTAGGATAATATTCCTTTGACTGGTTGTATAATGCTAAGGCAGTCACATGGTGATCACCGAAATTACGGGAATAGTTAAATGCAGCCTCCATATACCAGTCACGTGATTTATCAGGATCTACATCCTGATAGGCTAACTGTGAATCTAAACCGAATTTCTTGTAACCGATGCTACCATCTTCCAACAATACCGGAGTATAAGTGGCTACACTTGCCGTAGCACGTGTATAAGAAGTAAATCCACTGTTATATGACCCTTTAATATGGAATGACAAACCTTTTGTAATAAAGTCCAGGTTCTGCTTTAACTGTAAATCGGCATTCAGCGTATTGTTATTCGTCTTCATGAAACCGTTACCATAATAACTCATACCATTGCCCCCTACAAAAGGAAGATTATCTTCCGGATAATCATTGGAAGCATTCACCAATTTACCGTTAACGATTCCAGGACTGGAAAAAGGTGTTGCATAATACATATTGATAAGCATACCGGCAGAACCCTGACCCGTATATGGCTTACTGGCATTGTTCACATTACCGGCAACATTCATACTCAAAGTGGTTGTTTTTGTAATATCAATATCCAGATTGGAACGATAGTTGAAACGTGAATAACGGTAATCCAGATGATAAGGCAGATCAAATTCCTCAAAAAGGCCACCCTGTGTAAATACACCGGCTGATATGAAATAACGTACCTTGTCTGTACCTCCAGAAATATTTATGTTATGCTGAGACTGGAACGTCATATCCTTCATACAATAATCCACCCAATTCACACTCGGATAACGAATCGGATCAGATCCGGTCAGAAATTTATTCACAACAGCATCTGAGAACACATGAGGCTGTCCATCGTTATCATTCATCTGATTATAGAAAGTTGCATATTGATAAGAATTTGCCATTTCAAGCGGATCAGTAGGAGCGACGATACTGGCCGAAGATGAAATTGAAATCTTAGCCTTCCCCTGAGATCCACGCTTGGTAGTAATCAATACGACACCATTGGCACCGCGTACACCGAATACAGCCGTAGCCGAAGCATCCTTTAAAATAGAAATACTCTCAATTTCATTCGGGTCAATCTCATTGAAATCACGTTCCACACCATCCACTTGTACCAATGGCGCCGAATCATTAAATGTACCTTGACCACGGACAAAAATAGAAGCGGCATCACTTCCCGGTTCACCAGAATATTGCACCGTTGTCAAACCAGCCAACTGACCGGAAAGCATATTTGATACCGAACCGACAGGAGTTTTCATCAATTCATCACCCTTTACACTGGCAATGGCACCGGTAACAGATACCTTCTTCTGGGTACCGTAAGCCACAACTTCCACTTCTCCCAATACTTGGGTATCTTCAGCCAATGTTACATGGATAGGTTTGTTACCTTTTACCGGCACCGTTTTAGTTCCATATCCTATGAATGAAATCTGTAAAGAAGCGTTTTCTGGTACCCCACTCAATGTAAAATTTCCATCAAGATCAGTAATCACACCCAAAGATGAATTACCTACCACCATGACGTTTGCTCCGATTATCGGTTCGCCGTTACTGTCAACAACAGTTCCTGTTACAACTTTCTTCTGCTGCTGCACCATCTCTGCCGTTGTCGCATGTGCACCCAAAGGAGACATCAATGGTACAATCAACAAAGGAACGGAAAATAGCCATCGTGTCCTGTTACGATGACCAGACAGGCATTGTTTGTCCTTTCTTCTGTTTTTCATACTCCTTAAATTAAGCAAAAGTTAATTAGTAAATTCAATCATAATCTGCTGGATTCTTTCTCTTTGTAACGAATATATAACCCGTCAAAACAAGCGTAAACAAAATTCTAAATCTAAAATCCGTTAAGTTCCAGCTTCTTTTTAAAGAAGTCCAACACTTTATAATTCTCTACATTTTTAATAATACAAGGCAAAATTAGGATAATTTATACAGATTTAAATAGATAAACGTACACAAATCATGGACAAAATGTTACTTGTATCACTATCCAAAAGTACTATCACTCTATTTTTAATAAAAACTTCTTTTCAAATCCCAAATACAAACAATCAATATGAAACATGACTTCTCCAAACTCCTATTTCCCTTCCCCACCCCTAAATCACATGACCACCATTTATTAAATCACTCGTCAAAATCCATTCAAAAACGGTTTTATTCATCCAAGTTACTACTACAAAAGAATCTGAATCCACAGTATAAAAGTACTCCAGAGTCCTTTTATCCAGCTTTTCTACACAATAATACAGAATGAACATACAAAATACCTCTATATTTATTTTTTCAACCTCTAAAGTTTGATATATGAAATACAAATCATTATTATTCTGCCTCATGATGGGATGCACATTTCCCACCCATCTTGGCGCACAACCTTATAACGGAGAAAAGCTTTCACGAGGATTTGTCGGAATTTCTGACGGACATGGCATGCAACTAAGCTGGAGAATGTTCATTACAGACAAGACCGATATGCCATTCGACATCTACCGGTCTACCGGCAAAGGCAAAGCAATCAAACTGAATCCAGCCCCCATCACACAGACATCCGACTTTCAGGATATGTCGGTCAACTGGGTGAAAGACAATACTTGGATTCTTAAAAGCGGAAGCAAAGAACTCGCCCGCTTCAGCCGGCAAGCCGGCTCTCCCAAACCCTATTTATCTGTCCCTATCCAACGCCCTGAAGGCGGCACAATAGCTGGCGAGATCTATGAATACAAGGCAAACGACTGTTCAATAGGAGACCTTGACGGAGACGGCGAATACGAAATTGTATTAAAATGGGACCCTACGAATTCTAAAAGGCCACCACAAAAAGGTTTTACCGCCAATACAATCATAGATGCCTATAAGATGGACGGCACACATTTATGGCGCATTGATCTGGGACCTAATATCCGTTCGGGAGCAGCTACAACCAATCTGCTGGTATTCGACTTCGACGGAAACGGACAGGCCGAGTTATGCTGTAAAACAGGGGACGGAACGATAGACGGTACGGGCAATTCTATAGGTGATCCCAAAGCAGACTGGCGTACTTACGAAAAAACAAGTCCGACCTACGGTAAAATTGTACAAGGACCGGAATACATCACAATATTCGACGGGAAAACCGGCAAGGCCTTAGATACGGAAATTTATATTCCCACACGCTATCCACTTGACGGTTGGGGAGGCATCGGCGGAAATTGCGGGAACGATAATACAGGAGGACGTTCCGACCGTTTTACAGCAACTATAGCTTTTCTGGACGGCAAGACCCCTTCACCTATAATGATAAGAGGATGGTATGGACGTACTGTAATGGCAGCATGGACCTTTACAGACGGAAAACTCAGACACAAATGGACCTTCGACAGCGCCTTACCGGAATGGAATGGATATTCAGGTATGGGAAATCACAATCTGACAACTGCCGATTTCGACCAGGACGGATACGACGAAATCTGCGTAGGTGCAATGACCGTTGACCATAACGGAAAAGGACTTTACACAACCGGATTACGTCATGGCGACGCCATCCATGTGGGTGACCTGATTCCTGCCCGTCCGGGACTTGAAGTATTTGGTGTACATGAGAATGAAGGGAATAATCCAATTGTAAAACGAACTCCCGCAGTGGCCATGTTCGACGGAAAAACCGGGGAAATCATCTGGAAAGACGGACTGGGTGCAGATGCGGGAAGAGGTGTATCAGCCGACGTTGACCCACGCTTTCCCGGATCCGAGTGTTGGAGCAACCTGCCCGGACTCCGTAAAGCAGATACCGGAGACATAATCTCCAAGAACAAACCGGCTTCCTGTAATTTTATCGTATACTGGGACGCCGACCACCTGTCGGAGCTGCTTGACCACACCTCTATCAGCAAATGGAATTGGGAAACACAGACAACAGATCTTCTTATGAAGGCGGAAGGTGTAGTCTCCAATAATGGGACAAAAGGAAATCCCTCTCTCTCCGGAGATATTTTGGGAGACTGGCGGGAAGAAGTCATATGGCCATCGGAAGACCAGAGCGAATTGCGTATCTATATAACTCCGATTCCAGCAAAAGACCGCCGTGCCACTTTAATGCAGGACCGCCAGTACAGATTATCCATTGCCTGGCAGAATGTAGGCTATAACCAGCCACCCCACCTGAGTTTCCGGTTGAATCCCTAAAAAACCAGATACAACTGCCTTCATACTTACAAACACAAAGGCAGTTGTATCTACTTATTCAACAAGCGTCGGCTCAAGAAACGTATCGGGTACCATACAGACAAGGAACCAATCACCAGAACAGTAACAAAAATCAGGACAACATCCCATACATGGACACTTACGGGATAAGCATCTACTACAAAACTACCGGAATTTCCCAAGGAAATAAGGCCGTATTCCTGTTGCAACCAGCAAAGGACCAATCCCAATATGACCCCGATAAAAGCTCCTAAGAACGAAATCATCCGGCCTTCAAATAGAAAGATACGTATTATCTGTCTATCGTTTGCTCCCAAATTACGCAACGTTACCACATCGTCACGCTTATCAATAATCAGCATTGACAACGAACCGATAACATTGAAACACGCAATCATCAATATAAAGGTAAGGAAAAGGTAAGAAATCAATTTCTCGATTTCCATAATGCGGAACGTATCCGACTGCTGCTCATATCGGTCTTCGACCCGGAAATCATCTCCCAGAATATCACTGATCTGTTCCTTTACAGAACGCTCATTGGCTTCAGACTTCAATTTCAGGTTTATAGCACTGACTTCATCGGTGTATTGAAAAAGTTTCCGTGCAAAACGTAAAGACGTAAGTATATAAGCGGCATCATACTTTTCCTGATTCACGGCGAAAACCAAGCCAGACGAGAACAGATTCCCCGTTACGAAACTGGAAGACGGATTGGCTATATTCACTTTGGCTCCTCTACGGGGAGCGTATATTTCCAAAGGATCCAAGAAACGGATGCCGGTACCCAACGTAGAAAGGAACTGGATACCCGGAATGGCATAATCAGCCACTTCATCATGCAGAATCAGATCTCCGCGTCCGAACAGGATACTGTCAATGGGAGTAAGCTGTTCAAAATTATCTTCTACACCTTTGATTGTAGCCATCGACTGCCGCCCCAGATATTGGACCATAGCATAATCTTCCAACGATTCTGAAGCCACCTCTATGGAAGGAAGTTCCTTGACTTTCAGAATACGTGGATCCTGCCCGCTGAAAACCTTACCCTTTACCGCCGTTATTTTCAACTGAGGATCAAAAGCCGTAAAGAATGTCGCCACCAGATCCTGGAAACCGTTAAAGACCGATAAAGTACACACCAAGGCCAATGTAGCCAAAGCAACACCACATACCGAAATGGCTGAAATCACATTAATTGCATTATGCGACTTTTTCGAGAACAAGTACCGGCGGGCTATATAGAATGGAAAATTCATGCTTCTAACTAATATGACTTGATGAAAAAACAACGGAGAACAAGGAATACGGCCTATACACCTTATATATTATATTCCCTATTCTCCGCCATTTTCATTATGACAACTATTATTTTTTCAACAGCTCGTCTATGTGGGCTGCATAATCCAAGGAGTCGTCCACAAAGAATTTCAGTTCCGGAATAATACGCAACTGATGACGTACCCGGTTCCCCAATTCAAAACGGATAGACTTCATGTTATCATTGATATTCTTAACAATTTCCGCACTTCGCTCCGAAGGAAATACACTCAGATAAACACGGGCATAACTCATATCAGGGCTGATGCGTACAATACTGACAGAAACCAGCACACCGTGCATGGCTTTCGTCTGCAGCAGAAAGATCTCGCTCAGCTCCTTCTGGATCAGACGAGCAATCTTATTTTGTCTGGTAGTTTCCATAATACATCTTTTATTTTTTACGAATAATGGTCAAACCGTCACGTAAAGGCAAAATCACCTTCTCTACACGTGAATCGGTAGCGACCAGATCATTAAATTTCTTGATTCCGATAGTCTGTGTATCGGTATGATGAGGTTCTTCTTCCAGAACATGCCCATCCCACAACGTATTGTCGGCTATAATATAACCTCCGGAAGGCATCTTCTTCAGAATCATTTCGTAATACTCCACATAAAAACGTTTGTTCCCGTCAACAAAAGCCAAATCGAACATTATATCCATATCAGGCACAATCTTCAGGGCATCACCTATATAGAACTTTATTTTATCGGCATAAGGAGAATTTTCCAACCACGGACGGGTAAAGTCCTCCTGCTCGTCGTTGATTTCAAACGTATGAAGCATTGCCCCTTCTTCCAATCCTTCGGCCAGACATAAAGCAGAGTATCCGCTGTAAGTACCGATTTCCAATACCTGTTTCGGACGTATCATCTGTACAAACATTTTCAACATCCTTCCCTGCAGATGCCCGGAAGCCATACGCGGACGCAACAACTTTACATGGGTAGCACGATATAAAGCTTTCAAATAATCACTTTCTTCATCGATATGATGAAGTATATACTCATCCAAAGCGTCCGTTTCTTTCATCTCTTTAATCTTGCTCCGTTAAAAAGGAAGTTAAAGAAAAGCCTTAACTTCCTCATTTCTATTCTGATCCGTCAATTACAGATAACGGTTACGGTTAGGCAGAACATATTCACCGGCATTATCCAATACATCCTGTACCTGATTGATTTCAAGGAACGATGTCTTGGTTCCCGCTTTACCGCCGCTCAAATAAGCCACCATATCATTCTTCGACAGGACACCGTCATCCAACAACTTACGTAATGCTGTGAAGTAGTATTCCTGACCATTTGCCTTTTCCGGCATATAAATAGCTTCCACTCCATAAGATAAAGCCAGATGACGCATGGTCTTTTCTTTATAACAGATAGCCAGTACAGGATATTTTCCACGGAATGCAGCCAGGTTACGTGCAGTCAAACCACTGAAACTGTCAGTAATGATGGCCCGGATAGGCATCAACGTAGTTGCACGTACCGCCTGCTTGGCCAGGAAACTGGTAACATCCGTATTTTCAGGAGTCAATGGAATAGGTATATCATTTTCTTCCATCTTATCCTTTTCGGCCTGAGCTGCCACCTTAGCCATTGTCTTGACAGCCTCTACCGGGTATTTGCCGTAAGCCGTTTCACCGCTCAGCATCAACGCATCTGTACGATAATAGATAGCATTGGCAATATCCGTTACCTCCGCACGGGTAGGACGAGGATTATTGATCATGGTATGAAGCATCTGGGTAGCCACAATAACCGGCTTCTTGGCCAAAATACATTTCTTGATCAACTTACGCTGAATTCCCGGAATACGTTCCTGAGGGACCTCAATACCCAAGTCACCACGGGCTACCATTACGCCGTCGGCAACTTCGAGAATCTCATCGATATTATCTACACCTTCCTGATTCTCAATCTTGGCAATAATTTTAATATCACTGTGATGGGCATCCAGAATCTCACGGATATCCAAGACATCCTGCTTGTTACGTACAAATGAATGAGCTATGAAATCAATGTCCTTTTCTATGGCATAAAGGATATTGTTACGGTCTTTTTCTGTCAAGGAAGGCAGATTGATGCGGACACCCGGAACATTTACACTCTTGCGACTTCCCAAAGTGGCATCGTTACATACTTCACAGAACAAGGCCTCATCATTCTTGTCGACAACAACCATATCCAGCTCACCGTCATCCATCAGGACATGGGCACCGACCGACAAATCATGAACGAAGTCGGGATAACTCACTGCAATACAATCATGAGTGGTTCCCTGCTCAGGTTTACCTACAATCTGGGTCTTATCACCAGTCTTGAAATCAATCGGACCTTCCACACAAGCTGTTGTACGGACTTCCGGACCTTTGGTATCCATCAAAATGCCGATACGGTTTGAAACTTCACGGACATTCTTGATCAGTTTCTCAAACCCTTCACGGTTTGCATGAGCGGTATTCATACGCACAACATTCATTCCCGCATTGAACAAGTCTCTGATAAAATCCACTTCACAGCGTAAGTCCGAAATGGACGCAACGATTTTGGTTTGTTTAAGCATCATAATATATAAATTTATTTTTTTGCATGTAAAAGAGCTTCTACTCCCAATCTATATGAATCCAGGCCAAAGCCACAGATTACCCCCATACAGGCACATGAAATCATCGATTTATGACGAAACTCTTCACGAGTATGGACATTCGATATATGTACCTCAATTACCGGTGTTGTCACTGCACGAATCGCATCCTGCAAAGCAATGGATGTATGGGTATACGCTCCCGCATTCAAAACTATTCCATCATAAGAAAAGCCGACTTCATGAATTTTATTGATCATTTCACCTTCCACATTCGACTGATAATAATCAAATTCAACAGAAGGATACATCTCTTTCAGATCGGCCAGATAGTCCTCAAAAGATCTGGACCCATAAATGGTAGGTTCCCGTTTCCCCAACAGATTGATATTGGGACCATTGATTATTTGTATTCTCATATACGGTTCAAAACAAAAACTTTAATAACTTTGTTGAGAAATCTGGCACAAAGTTACGAAAAAGAAATGAAAACTCACGAGAAATCCGAGAAGATAATAATAAAGTATAAACAATACTTGAAACTGGAAAAATCATTGTCGGAAAATACCATACAGGCTTATCTTACAGATCTCGACAAGCTGCTCGCCTTCTTCACTCTGGAAAACATCGATTATACACAAGCGACCCTGGAAGATCTGGAAAACTTTTCGGCAGGACTTCACGACATCGGAATCCACCCGCGTTCACAAGCAAGAATCTTGTCAGGAGTACGTTCATTCTACCGGTTTCTTCTTCTTGAAGACTACATAGAACAAGACCCTTCAGAACTGTTGGAATCACCCCAAATAGGGCAGCATCTGCCAGATGTACTTACCGTAGCGGAAATAGACAGCCTGATAGGATCGATTGACCGAAGTACAAAGGAAGGCCAGCGTAACCGTGCCATCCTTGAAACACTTTACAGCTGCGGGTTACGTGTTTCCGAATTATGCAACCTGAAGATATCCGACCTTTATCTGAACGAACAGTTCATAAAAGTTGAAGGAAAAGGCAGCAAGCAACGTCTGGTACCCATTTCACCGAGAGCAATCAATGAAATCAGAAATTATTTCATTGACCGCAACCAAACTCTGATCAAACCCGGATACGAAGACTATGTATTCATCAGCCGGTTCGGAAAAAACATCTCCCGCATCATGGTATTCCACATTATCAAAGAATTAGCCGACAGAATAGGACTTAAAAAGGCCATCAGTCCGCATACTTTCCGTCATTCTTTTGCCACCCACCTGCTGGAAGGTGGGGCCAACCTGCGTGCCATCCAATGCATGCTCGGGCATGAAAGTATCGGAACGACTGAAATCTATACCCATATTGACCGGAATATGCTCCGACAAGAAATTATAGAACACCACCCACGCAACAACAAGCAATATGTTAAATGAAAAAATCTGATTTTAATATTTTTTTTAATATTTCCCCGAAAAAATAGGATAAAAAGTTAATACGTAATATAGTTTTTCTTATCTTTGCCCCTAGGTAGCTCGAAATATGAAAACAACTAGATAAAAGATAAAAATTTAATATACAAACCTAACATTAAAAATCATGATTAAAAAGTTGTATTTGCCGTTAGTGGCATTGTTAGTACTTGCTCTCTCTTCTTGTAGCAAGATGGGTGAGCTGTCTTCCGACTACTTCACCACAAATCCGGAAGTTTTGGAAGCTATCGGTGGTAAAGTTCCTGTTACCATTACAGGTAAATTCCCTGAGAAATACTTCAAGAAAAATGCAATCGTTGAAGTTACTCCTGTCTTGAGATGGGAAGGTGGCGAAGCTAAAGGCCAGCCAGCAACATTCCAGGGCGAAAAAGTACAGGGCAACGACCAGACTATTTCTTACAAGACTGGTGGTACCTATACAATGAAAGCTTCTTTTGATTATGTTCCAGAAATGGCTAAATCAGAACTGTATCTTGATTTCAAGATCAAGAAAGGTAAAAAGGAATACACTATTCCTTCTGTAAAAATCGCTGATGGTGTAATCGCTACATCTGAACTGCCTACAGTTGCTTCTGCAAATGCAGCTGAAGCTCAGGATGCTTACCAGCGTATCATCAAGCAGGCTCAGCAGGCTAACATCATGTTCTTGATCCAGCAGGCTAACTTGCGTGCAAGCGAACTGAAATCAGATAGCTTGGCTGCATTCAACAAGAAAGTGGTTGAAGTTGCAGGCGATACAAAGAACTTCAAACTGAACAATATCGAAATCTCAGCTTATGCTTCTCCTGATGGTGGTGTTAAACTGAATACCGGTTTGGCTGAAAAACGTCAGAACAACACAGAATCTTACTTGAACAAACAATTGAAGAAAGGTAAGATTGAAACTGAAGTTGACGCTAAATATACTGCTCAGGACTGGGAAGGTTTCCAGGAATTGGTTTCTAAATCAAACATCCAGGATAAGGATCTGATCTTACGTGTTCTCTCTATGTATCAAGATCCGGAACAGCGCGAAACAGAAATCAAGAACATCTCATCTGTTTACAAGACTTTGGCTGACGAAATCCTGCCTCAGTTGCGTCGTGCACGCTTGACAGCCAACTACGATGTAATCGGCCGTAGCGATGAAGAAATCAATGCTGCATTCGATCAGGATGCTAAAGTATTGAGCGTAGAAGAATTGCTTTACGCTGCAACTCTTACTAACGACAATGCCCGTAAAGAAGCTATCTATAAGAAAACTGTAGAACTTTATCCGAATGACTGCCGTGCATACAACAATCTGGGTATGTTGGCATACGCTGCCGGTGATAAGGCTGCTGCTGAAAACTACTTCAAACAAGCTTTGGCCAAGAATGCAAATTCTGCAGAAGCTAACACCAACATGGGTCTTTGTGAATTGGTTAAAGGTAACGTAGCTGACGCTGAAACTTACTTGAGCAAATCAACCGGTGCTAACTCAGCTAATGAAGCATTGGGTAACCTGTATATCAAACAAGGTCAGTACGACCGTGCTGTAAACGCATTCGGTGACACCAAGACAAACTCTGCAGCTTTGGCTCAGATCCTTGCAAAAGACTACAACAAAGCTAAGAGTACTTTGGAAGCAGTCAAGAATCCGGACGCTTACACTGATTACCTGATGGCTATTGTAGGTGCTAGAACCAACAATGCCGACTTGGTAAAATCAAGCATGGCTAAGGTAGCTCAGAAAGATGCTACATTGGCTGCAAAAGCTCAGAATGACCGCGAATTCGCCAAATATGCTAACGAAATCAAATAATATCTGAGTATATAAAATAAAAAAGCCGGAGTGCCACCGCATTCCGGCTTTTTTATTTCCATAATAGTCGTACTCCATCCGGATTTTGAACATTACAAATAAATTAGTTACATTTGCAGCAAACAAACCGGAATCATGAAAAAAACAGTTTTCCTGCTTATTATATCTATCGGGCTCATCTCCTGCGGGAAGTCATCTACCTTCACACTGCAGGCCACACTCGATGGAATCAAAGACAACAGCCATGTATTGATTGTATACGACGACCCGAGTTCAAAGCTGGATACAATTTATCCCCAAAACGGAAAGTTCACTTATCAGATTACTCCGGATACCACTATCTTATTCCGTTTACTTTCATCGGAAGGGGAAATAATACCGATTGTTGCAGAACCGTCACAAGAGATAACTATCAAAGGAAGTTTCCAGACTCCTGTTATCCAAGGAGAAGGTGAAAACGGAGAATACGGGAAATTCATGGAAGCGATATCTAAACTTAGCAACAATCTGCCAGCCATACAGAAAGAAGCTGAAAACTTTATTCTCTCCCATCCCCAATCCTTTATATCGGCCTATCTGATCAATCAATATTTCGTACAGGTTCCGGATCCCGATCCTGATAAGATAGAAAAACTGATCAAACCTCTAAGCGGAAATGTCAAGGACTGCCGTATCATGGGAGTTATTCTGAAATCACTGGATCCACAGACCGGTAGGACAAATTCACAAGACCAGGTCAATTACTTTTCATGCAAGGACCGGAACGGTAAATATACTTCCTGGAACAATGATAAAGACGGGTATACCTTACTGAATTTCTGGGCTAGCTGGGATCGCACAAGTTGCGAAAAAAGAGATTCAATCTATACCAAAATCAAGGATCTGCCCAAAAACAAACTAAAAGTAATCAACATATCACTTGACTACAATAAAGACAATTGGATTTCCGCATGCAAAGAAGATTCCGAACTATGGGTAGAATCCTGCGACTACAAAGGCTGGAGCAATCAATTGGTAAAACAAAACCGGATAAATGAATTGCCTGCCAACATATTGATTGACCACAATCGGAAAATAATTATGAAAAATCTGTATGGTAATGCGTTATATAATAAAGTCATGGATTTGACCAAAAAGAAATAACCCATTACAGATTTGACATAAATGCTCGTAAAACTATTTGGCGCAGCCGTCCAAGGGATAGACGCCACCATTGTAACCATTGAAGTAAACAGCTCAAGAGGCATCAAATTTTTTCTAGTCGGACTACCCGATTCGGCAGTAAAAGAAAGCCATGAACGGATTGTATCGGCACTCCAGGTAAACGGATATAAATTTCCCACCTGTCAGATCGTAGTCAATATGGCTCCCGCCGATATCCGTAAAGAGGGCTCTTCCTATGACCTGCCTCTTGCGATAGGCATATTGGCGGCTACCGGAACCATCTCTTCGGATAAACTTGACAGGTACCTGATTATCGGAGAATTAAGTCTTGACGGAAGCCTGCAACCCATTAAAGGAGCGTTACCTATTGCCATCACAGCCCGTGAACAGGGATTCGAAGGTTTCATTCTCCCGAAACAGAACGCACGGGAAGCTGCTGTGGTCAATAACCTGAATGTATATGGTGTAGAAAATATTACCGAAGTTATCCGATTCTTTAACGGGGACAAGGCCCTTGAACCAACTACAGTCAACACGCGGGAAGAATTTTATCGTAGCCAATACGACTTTCCTTACGACTTTTCCGATGTAAAAGGGCAGGAAAACGTAAAACGGGCCTTGGAAGTAGCTGCGGCAGGAGGACACAACCTCATTATGATAGGTGCTCCAGGAAGCGGAAAGTCCATGATGGCCAAACGTATGCCGGGAATACTGCCTCCGTTATCTTTGGCCGAAAGCCTTGAAACCACCAAAATTCATTCTGTAGCCGGAAAACTCGGCAAGAATTCTTCATTGATAGCTGTACGCCCCTTCCGAAGTCCACACCACACCATTTCACAAGTAGCTATGGTAGGTGGAGGAAGCTCTCCACAGCCCGGCGAAATCAGCCTGGCACATAACGGAATCCTTTTTCTCGACGAACTGCCCGAATTTAGCCGGAACGTTCTGGAAGTCCTTCGCCAACCCCTTGAAGACAGGTACATAACCGTATCACGCGCCAGATATACCCTTAACTATCCAGCCAGCTTTACACTGATAGCTTCCATGAATCCTTGTCCTTGCGGATACTATAACCATCCTACCCGCCAATGTGTATGTACTCCTAACCAGGTACAACGCTACCTGAACCGAATATCCGGTCCTTTGCTAGACCGTATCGATATCCAGATTGAAATAGTTCCGGTTCCATTTGAAAAACTGTCCGAACAGAATCCCGGAGAAACAAGCCTGGCCATACGTGAACGGGTTATCCGGGCACGCAGAATACAGGCCGACCGGTTTTCCGGCTGTACAGGCATCCACTGCAATGCACAGATGAATTCCAAGCAGCTCCATCTCTATGCCCAACCTGATGCCCATGGCTTACGTATGCTGAAAGATGCCATGCAACGTCTGAACCTTTCGGCACGAGCTTATGACCGTATATTAAAAGTGGCACGTACCATAGCCGATCTGGAGGAGTCGAAACAGATCTTGCCCCACCATCTGGCCGAAGCCATCAGTTACCGTAACCTGGACCGGGATAATTGGGCAGGATAGCTGTCGGGCAGGATATAAATAACGAATGTTATATAAAATAACAATACTCCGTTATAACACCTGACAATTACCGATATGTTTCCAAATTTGGATATGATAGAAAGAACTTGAACTTTCCGGAAAAGAATTTGATCTATTGTCCAGAAGTTCAAGTTCTTTTTGTCAAAACATCAAGTTCTTTCAAGACAAAGACCAGGTTCTTCCATCAAAACGTCAGGTCATTTCCAGCCATCCCTCTTTTCAACCTCCCTTTATCACCCTCTTTTTCACATGTTTCGTGTAAACCATTCATAAATAGCAATAAAATCTATATCTTTGCAGGCAGTAAACATGTATCAAAAATAATATATTAACATATAAACATATATGGAAAAGAAATTCAAACGGACAACTGTCACATCGGCTCTGCCATACGCCAACGGACCGGTGCATATCGGTCACTTGGCTGGGGTGTACGTACCAGCTGATATCTATGTGCGCTATCTGCGCCTGAAAAAAGAAGAAGTTCTCTTTATCGGAGGATCGGATGAACATGGAGTACCTATTACCATCCGTGCCAAGAAAGAAGGAGTTACCCCACAAGATATCGTAGACCGCTATCATACGCTTATCCGCGATTCATTCAAGGAATTCGGAATTTCATTCGATGTATATGGGCGTACTACGTCAAAAGTCCACAGCCAGACTGCTTCCGATTTTTTCCGCAAACTATATGACAAAGGGGAATTCATCGAAAAGACTTCCATGCAATATTACGATGAAGAAGCACACACATTCCTCGCCGACCGCTATATTACCGGTGAATGTCCACATTGCCATGCCCAAGGTGCATATGGTGACCAATGCGAAAAATGCGGCAGTACATTGTCGCCTACCGAACTGATCAATCCTAAAAGTGCCATCAGCGGCAGCCAACCCGTCATGAAGGAAACCAAACATTGGTACCTTCCTCTCGACAGACATGAAGGATGGTTACGCAAATGGATTCTGGAAGACCATAAAGAATGGCGTCCGAACGTTTACGGACAATGCAAGAGTTGGCTCGATATGGGGCTACAGCCACGTGCCGTCAGCCGTGACCTCGACTGGGGTATTCCTGTACCGGTAGAAGGAGCCGACGGCAAAGTATTGTACGTATGGTTCGATGCACCAATCGGTTATATTTCAAACACCAAGGAACTGCTCCCTGATTCATGGGAAAAATGGTGGAAAGATCCGGAAACCCGACTCATCCACTTCATCGGAAAAGACAATATTGTATTCCATTGTATCGTATTCCCAGCCATGCTGAAAGCCGAAGGAAGCTATATCCTTCCGGACAATGTCCCGGCCAACGAATTCCTGAATCTGGAAGGCGACAAAATATCCACATCACGGAATTGGGCAGTATGGCTACATGAATACTTGCGTGATTTCCCTGGCAAGCAGGATGTACTGCGCTATGTGCTTACAGCCAACGCTCCAGAAACCAAAGACAATGACTTTACCTGGAAAGATTTCCAGGCACGCAACAACAACGAGCTGGTTGCCGTTTATGGAAATTTCGTAAACCGTGCTTTAGTACTGACCCACAAATATTTCGATGGGAAAGTTCCTGTCTGTGGCGAACTGACCGACTACGATAAGGAAACCCTGAAGGAATTTGCCGATGTCAAAAGTCAGGTAGAAAAACTGCTGGACGTATTCAAGTTCCGTGACGCACAAAAAGAAGCAATGAATCTGGCCCGTATCGGAAATAAATATCTGGCCGATACAGAACCATGGAAACTGGCCAAGACCGACATGGACCGTGTGGCTACTATCCTGAACATCGCATTGCAACTGGTAGCCAATCTGGCCATCGCGTTCGAACCATTCCTGCCATTCAGTTCAGAAAAGCTGCGCCATATGCTGAATATGGAATCATTCGACTGGGAACAGCTGGGACGTACCGACCTGTTGAAAGAAGGCCACCTGCTGAACAAGGCAGAGCTGCTGTTCGAAAAGATAGAAGACGCTGCTATCGAAGCACAAGTACAGAAACTGCTGGATACCAAGAAAGCCAATGAAGCGGCCAATTACAAAGCCAATCCGATTAAGCCGACTGTTTCCATCGAAGACTTTGACAAGCTGGATATCCGGGTCGGAACGGTCCTGGAATGTGAGGTCGTACCTAAAATGAAGAAGCTGTTGAAATTCAAAATCGCCGACGGCCTTGAAAACCGTACAATCGTAAGCGGTATAGCACAACACTATAAACCTGAAGAACTGGTAGGCAAACAGGTATTGTTCATTGCCAATCTGGCTCCGCGTCAGTTCAAGAACGGACTGGTAAGTGAAGGTATGATTCTAAGCGCCGAAAACTTTGACGGTTCACTGGCTGTCACTTCCGTATTAAAGGAAGTAAAACCGGGCAGTGAAGTGAAATAATCTTTTCAACTATCGGGAATTGGGAATGAACGGTCTTCCGACCGCCATTCTCAATTTTCTTTTCCTTTTAACCCTCCTTCCTACAACTGACGTGGCAGAATCACTCAAAGAAAAAACGGCAAAAGGCTTATTCTGGAGCGGCATAAACAATGGTGCTATGCAGTTCCTGAATCTGGTATTCGGAATCGTAACTTCACGTATTCTGAACGACACCGATTATGGAATGGTAGGTATGTTGAGCATCTTCTCGCTTATTGCATCCTCACTTCAGGAAAGCGGATTCACTTCCGCTTTGGCCAATAAGAAAGAAATACGGCACGAAGACTACAATGCCGTATTCTGGTTCAGCAGTATCATCAGTATCACTATCTACCTGATTCTGTTCTTTTGCGCCCCGCTCATTGCCAACTTCTATGGTAATGAAAAGCTGGTTCCGCTGGCACGCTACTCTTTTCTGGGCTTTGTCATCGCCAGTTTGGGAATTTCACAGAACGCCTACCTGTTCCGCAACCTGATGGTAAAACAGAAAACAATTGCCAGCATCAGTGGACTGGCTGTATCGGGAGTCGTAGGTATCATCATGGCCTACTTAGGATGCTCCTACTGGAGTATCGCCACTCAAAGTATCGTTTACATCAGCGTTCTGAATATATGCCTATGGAGTTTCTCACCCTGGAGACCAAGCCTGAAAATCAGTTTCACCCCCTTGAAAGGTATGGTTAATTTCAGCACGAAACTGATGGTTACCAACATTTTCAACCATTTCAACAACAACTTGTTCTCTATAATCCTAGGCAAGTACTATTCGGAAAAGGAAGTAGGCCAATTCAATCAGGCCAACAAATGGAACTACATGGGCCACTCATTTATCAGCAGTATGGTAGGCAGTGTGGCACAACCCATGTTCAACCAAGTGGGTAACGATCTCGAACGGCAACAACGGGTATTCCGCAAGATGCTCAGATTCACATCCTTCATCGCTTTTCCGGCCATGCTGGGATTATCACTCATCGCCCCTGAACTGATTACCATTACCATTACGGCCAAATGGTTGCCCAGTGCACATATACTGCAGATTCTGGCCATAGGAGGAGCCTTTATCCCCATTACAGCCCTTTACTCAAACCTGATCATCAGCAAAGGGAAATCAAATATTTTCATGTGGAATACCATCATATTGGGTATCCTGCAACTGATTGTCATGCTGACACTTAGCCCTTATGGTCTGCAGACCATGCTCACGGTTTACGTAGCCATTAACATTGGCTGGCTGTTCATATGGCATTATTTCCTCTATAAAGAGATTCGGCTTCCACTCTGGAAAGCTCTGAAAGATGTGGTACCATACGCCGGTATCGCATTGTTTACCATGGCAGTAACTTATTTATTCAGTCGGCAGATTACCAACATATACCTGCTCATTCTGACTAAAATGACCGTTGCGGCAATAATTTATACCGGACTCATGTGGATTACCGGATCTGAAACATTCAAAGAAAGTCTAAGCTATCTGATAAGAAAGAAAAAAGCATGATTATCTGCGTACTATTTCCAGCGGTACGTCACCCAGCTGAGCCGCCAGTTCTGAAAAGGAACTTCCGGAAGAACCGTATATTTTAGAAGTGCGCGACAACGTGAACATATCAACAACGGCATCTTGTATTCCACGCACAGACCCTCTGTCGGCAACCGCATCGGCCACCAGCAATCTTTTCCCATACCGGCCACGTAAATCCGACTTTACTTCCTCCGAATCAGTAGCCAGGTAAATACACAAGCCGGCATGTGCATCCAACTCTTTATCCAAACGGGAATAAAACAGTTCCAACGGACTTTGCCGGATAGATACAACATTATCAGTACGTCGGATATGAAGCCCTATCGTATAATCTGAAAACAGACTACAGCGACGTTCAACTTCCCTACGGACAAGGTCTACCGGACGGAACATTGACTGTACCAACCTATTGTCGTACGCCATAAACTGGTCGTAAGAAGCCATATACACCTTTCCTTGTGACGCCCACTTTCTCCAGAAAGATTCCTGATAACAAAGCGGCCCTACCTTCCGTTCATACATACACGAATGGAATAATATTTTCTGGAAAAGGACAGGAATATAAAAATTATGTTTTCTAGGGCGATCATAAATCAGCAGATCCTTGAGTGAAGCCTCCCTGACAGAGACTCCCCTTTCACTCACCGGTTCAAACAGATCACCAAAAGGTGCATTCAGTGCCCAGTCACGGAACCATACTACCCGAAGTTCACCCCCCAGCTGCTGCATCAACGTATAGGCTGAAGCTACAGCACGCATACGGTTAGCCAAACCTCCTACTGGAACTAAAAGCATCTTTCTCATAATCAGTCTCTCTGTTTTCGATACAAAAATAAGATAAGTTTATCTATCTTTATTACTTTTGCAGATAGAAAATACAGATGAAACCTCTTATGAAAGCAACCCTTATGCCTCAGGTGAAAGTTTCGGTAGTGATGTGTACCTATAACGGAGAAAAATTTCTTCAGGAGCAGATTGATTCCATACTGAACCAGACCTACCCTATACATGAACTGATTATCCAGGACGACCGTTCAACCGACCATACAGTAGACATTGTCCGTAAATACCAACACCAAGATTCCCGCGTAAAGCTTTTCATCAATGAACAGCCGTTAGGCTTTAACCATAATTTTTCCATAGCTTTCACCCGGGCTGAAGGCGACTATATCGCTTCTACCGACCAGGACGATATCTGGCGTGCCGATAAAATTGAAGTTCTTCTGAAACACATGGCAGGACATAGCTTGCTGTTCCATAATTCAGTGTTGTTCACCGATGACCCCCAACATACATCGGGAATGAAAAACGCCTCAAATGTAATCTATAATCCACTATATCTATTGATAAAGCCCTATGTCCCCGGACATGAATGTTTCTTCGACAGATCCATCATGTCCCGTTTCATGGAAGCGGTAAAAAAAGAGCCGCATATTTCCTATGATTCATTGTTGATGTTGGCAGCCGTCACATCAGGACCGATAAGTTTCATCAATGAAGGACTGGTATACTGGCGCCGGCACCCTAAAGCAACATCTTACCATACCAGCAGCCAATACGGACTGCTGAAAGGACTGTTGTCCGCTTTTAAAAGTCTGAAAGACCCTACTAAAAGGAATGTTACCCAACGCTATTTCAAGGCATTGAATACCTATCCGTTCACCGGAGCTTCCGCCAGGATTGTCCGCTACATGGGAAAAGGGAATTTGTGGGGAATCATACAAAGCTGTATGATATGCTGTCACAATCATAAACAACTTTATCCCTACAACAATATATTGCAATCATATATCAAGTCATTTTTTACACCCTTGTATTTTATCCGTGACTGTAGCAAGTTCATTATCTGTTAAAGCCTGAAGCCTATGATCCGATTCACTATTTTCCCCAGACTCCATATCCTTCCCGGCCAAAAGGCCAATCCCTATATCCACGATTTTGTGACTTCACTGGAACGTGAAGGAGTATCGAAAGTGGTCAACCCGCCCCATAAAAATCCGTTGCTTAGCCTACTCCCTCCCAAAAACTGGGGAGATGTATTCATTTTCAACTGGTTCGAAAGTATCCCTGATTTCAAATATGGACCGCTACAATCTGTAATAGCAATCTGTTTCGTCTTATTACTGAAATCCAACAGACGGAAAATCATTTGGATTCTGCATAACAAAAAGCCTCATGCGGGAGGCCATACCCGACTGAAGAGGTTTCTCACCCGTTTCATGGCAAAAAAATCCGACCTGATCCTAACCCATGCTACCGAAGGAGTGGAAATGATCAGGACACATTATCCTTATGCAGCTGATAAGATACATTTTCTGCATCATCCCACCAAGAACAGGCTTCCGGAATCATCAAATGAAATGAATCCGGAATACGACCTTCTTATTTGGGGAAGCATTTCACGCTACAAAGGAGTACTGGAATACCTCACCTACCTGAGGGAGAATCCTCAGGATCTCAAAATCTGTATCATCGGTAAATGCTCACCGGCATCATTAGCCGACGAAATACGGTGTATAGCACCCAGGAACGTTACCTTTATATGTGAAAGTCCTTCATTTGAAGAACTGGCCCGCTACATCCGACATTCAGCATTCGTATTAGCCCCCTATTGCCCCGAATCGGTTCTGAGTTCGGGAATCCTGATGGACTCCCTTTCATTCGGTGCACGCGTCATCGGACCTGACGTAGGCTCTTTCAAGGATTACGCCAGTGAAAAACGGCTGAAAGTCTATACATTCCACAACTATGATGAAATCGGTCAAATTGTCGCCATCCATAAAACAGATCCCGTTTCACGAGAAAGTTACAGAAACTTTCTCGAGGAAAACGACTGGAAGCATTTCGGCGACCGAATCATTGAACTAATAAAATCGATCCACTGAAATTATGAAGACCTACGCACCTATCCTGCTATTTGTATATAACCGCCCTGCACACGTATATCGGAATATCGAAGCCTTGCTGAAAAACAGTCTGGCCGCAGAAAGCGAACTGTTCATCTATTCGGATGCAGCAAAAGACGATACATCACAGAAATCCGTAGATGAAGTACATAACTTTATCCGGTCTGTACGAGGATTCAAAAATATAACGATAACCGAACGTACAGAAAACTGGGGACTGGCCCGCAATATCATTGATGGAGTAACAACTCTTGTAAACCGATACGGCCGCGTCATCGTACTGGAAGATGACCTGGTGGTATCGCCCTATTTCCTGAAATTCATGAATGACGCCCTCGAAACCTACAAAGACGAAGAGCGGGTGGGACACATACAGGCCTGTGATTTCACCCAAGACCCTTCCCTTCCGGATACCTTTCTCATTAAATGGACCGGAAGCTGGGGATGGGCTACCTGGGACCGTGCCTGGAAGCATTTCAATCCTGACGGAAAAGTTCTGCTGGCTGAACTGGAAAAAAGAAACCTGACCTATACCTTCGACTTCAATGGCAAATACGGATATACCCGGATGCTGCGCAGACAGATTGAAGGCAAGAATAATTCCTGGGCTATCCGTTGGAATGCATCTCTCTTCCTGAAAGATATTCTCTCACTCAATGTAGGAAAATCATTGGTACAGAATGAAGGATTTGATGGAAGCGGGACCAATTGCGGTGGTGGCGGACTTTATGCATCCAATCTTTACATGAATCCGTTGCCGGTAGAGAAGATTTCCCCTATCAAGGAAAACATGCAGGCTCGTAATGCCTATATACGATACTATGCACGTACCAACTCTTTTATGGCAAAAGCTATCCGCCGCATCAAACGTACATTGAAAGGAGATTTCGGAGCATGAAACTTTACTATTACCATACCCGCCCCATTGTCCCTGCTTTAGAGGAATGGAAGGAACATAAGCATCCGGGACACATTCTGTACGGACTTACCCATTTTCCGAAATATGGAATAAAGCCTATACTCCATCCTTATCGTCACTTCACTTCCCGAAAAAAGCTGATGTGGTACAATCTGTGTACCATTTGGAACAAACGGAAAGAATTCGATATACTCTACGGAACCTCCTACCGGGGCCTGGAACTGCTTATCTTCCTGCGTGCCCTGAGAATCTTCCGCAAACCGATAGCTGTCTGGCACCATCAGGCTGTTCCTCAGACAAAAGGTTGGCTGAAAAGCCGGCTTTCACGTCTCTTCTATAAAGGGATAGACTGCATGTTCTTTTTCAGCCAGGCACTCATAAATGATTCGTTGAAGACCGGAAAAGTAAAAGAAGAAAACATGTTCCTGATTCACTGGGGAGCCGATCTCGACTTCTATGACCGGATAAAAGACGAGGCCAAAGACAAGGAATTCATCTCTACCGGTAAAGAGAACAGAGACCTTCAGACACTATTGCAGGCCTTTAATGACACCGGACTGGAATTCGATCTCTATACATCTCCTGCCAATGGTGACCAGAAATATGAGGAGATAATCAACCGTTTCCATCACAAGACCAATATCCATATTCACCTCGTAGAAGGAATCATCCCTTATCAACTGGCACTCGAAGTAGCCCGTTCAAAGGTTGTGGTCATTTCTTGCCTCAACTATCCGTATACCATCGGACTGACTACCTTGGTAGAGGCACTGGCACTGGGACTTCCTGTCATCTCTACCCGCAATCCTAAATTCGAAATGGACCTGGAAAAGGAACAAGCCGGTCTACTAGTAGAATACGCCGACGTAAAGGGCTGGGAGAAGGCATTAAAACAACTGCATGAACATCCCGAACAAGCCCGTGAAATGGGCAAGAACGGAAGACGAATGGCAGAAAGCACCTATAACCTGGAAAATTACAGCCGTGAACTGGCCGAAGTCCTGATAAAAAGATTTACCCACTATAGTACATTCAAAAAAGAATAATGTACCTTTGTATAAAATTAACCCTACAGCCTAATGAGAGTACTTATCATCAATACATCCGAACGCAGAGGAGGAGCTGCTATCGCTGCCAACCGGCTGATGGAAGCCCTGAAAAACAACGGTATAAAAGCCAAGATGTTGGTGCGCGACAGGCAGACCAATGAAGTTACTGTAGTAGCGTTAAAAAAATCATGGAGAAGCCTTTGGCAGTTTGCATGGGAACGTATCGTTATTTGGGCTACCAACGGTTTCCATAAACATAATCTGTTTGCTGTAGACATTGCCAATACAGGTACCGATATCACCAACCTGCCAGAATTCATTCAGGCTGATGTCATCCATCTTCATTGGATCAATCAAGGAATGCTCTCATTGAAGGATATCCGGAAAATCATCGACTCAGGCAAACCTGTAGTATGGACCTTGCACGATATGTGGCCTTTTACCGGTATCTGCCATTATGCCAAATATTGTGAGAAGTATACCGTCCAGTGCCAAGATTGTGAACTGCTGGTACACCCGCATCACAAGGATCTTTCATACAAAGTATTCCGCCGCAAACAGAAGCTGTACAAAGATGCCAATATCACATTTGTGGCTTGTAGCCGTTGGCTGGAAGGCATTGCGCGTAAAAGCGCCCTGATCAGGAACCAGACCATTACAAACATACCGAACGCTATCAATACCAATCTATTCACTCCGCGTCCGAAAAAATCAGTACGCGAAAAGCTGCACTTACCGCAAGACAAGAAACTGTTGCTATTCGGTTCCATGAAAATTACCGACAAGCGGAAAGGCATTGATTACCTGATAGAAGCCTGTAAACTGATAGCCGAGAAGAATCCCGGACTGAGCAGCCAACTAGGTGTAGTAGTACTAGGAAGTCAGTCGGAACAATACGCTACGCTCTTCCCCTTCCCTATCTACCAGATGAATTACGTAAACAATGAAAAGGGTCTGGTAGACATCTATAATGCAGTCGACCTATATGTAACTCCATCCCTGCAGGACAATCTACCTAACACGATTGTCGAAGCAATGGCATGTGGCATTCCTTGCGTAGGTTTCAACGTTGGAGGAATTCCGCAAATGATCGACCATTTACATAACGGATATGTAGCCCAATATAAATCGTCCGAAGACCTGGCCAATGGCATCTGCTGGTCGTTCAATGAAGGTGATTATAACAGTTTAAGCGAAGAAGCACGGCGAAAGGCAGTAAATACCTATTCCGAACATAACGTCGCCATGAAATATATCCAGATTTACAACCAGATTACAGGAGACAATGCATAACATACATCATCTGCACCCCAAATTCTCCATTATTACCGTGACCTATAATGCCGGAGAATTACTGGAAGATACAATTCAAAGTGTTATTACACAAACCTACAAGAATATCGAATACATCATCATTGATGGAAAATCGACCGATAACACTCTTGAAATCATCGACCGGTATCGTAACCATATTCAGACAGTAGTAAGCGAGCCCGACAAAGGTCTGTATGATGCCATGAACAAGGGAATAGCCAAAGCGACAGGAGACTATATCTGCTTTCTGAATGCCGGCGACGAACTGCATGAAGATGACACCCTACAGCTAATGGTACACTCGCTCACATCCCTTACAGAACTTCCGGATGTCATTTATGGTGAAACAGCCATTGTAGATAAAGAAGGGCATTTCTTGCGTATGCGCCGCCTTTCCACTCCAGAAAATCTGACATGGAAAAGCTTCAAACTGGGTATGGTAGTCTGCCACCAGGCTTTTTTTGCACGCAGAGACCATGTCATGCCCTACGACCTGCATTATAGATTCTCTGCCGATTTCGACTGGTGTATCCGTATCATGAAACAAAGTAAGGTACTCCACAACACCCATCTTACCCTCATCGACTACCTGAATGAAGGAATGACAACCCGTAACCACAGGGCATCACTGAAAGAACGCTTCCATATCATGTGCAAACATTATGGATACATCTCCACAATATTGTGTCATATTTCATTCATTATACGACTTCTATATAAAAAATAGAAAACTATAAAATAAAAAGAGTCATAACATTAAAATCGAACAAAATGAAAAAACTGGTAATTTTAAGCCTTTTATTGGCATCTGTAACCGGGAATCATATTTTTGCACAACAAAAATATACCATTTCAGGAACCGTACCGGCCCAATATGAAGGCAAATGCATTTATCTGTACGAAAATTCACGTAACCCGGCCAAGATAGACAGCGCATTTGTGAAGAACAGCACTTTCACCTTAAACGGTGAAGTTTCAGAAGCCCAGTTCGCCAATCTGGTCGCCGCCCCCAAAGACTTTATCGGGTCCGTATATCTCGATTCTACTCCAATATCACTCACTGTTTCTGAAACCGACTATCAGGCTAACGGCTCTGATATCAATAACGTATGGGGAGAATATAACAAAGCCAACTACAAATTCAGTCTCACCGGCAACAAGCTTTCACAAGAATATCGTGAACTGAGCCAGCAGGGAGAAGCCGCCAAAGACAAGATGGATGCTATCGAAAAACAGTTCAATGAAGAACAGGCCAGACTCACAGAATCAATCAAAGCAATATTACTGGCCAATCCTACCAATATAGCATCAGCCTACATCCTACAACGTTCCTATTACAACATGGAAACAGCCGAAGTAGACAAAATGCTGGAAGCTCTGTCGGCTTTAAAGGATATGCCCGCCTATAAAGCCGTAGCCGAACATCAAGTAGCTGCCCGAAGAACTGCTATAGGAACTTCATTTACACACTTCGACATGGCCGACCGTAACAGGCAAATGCACAATACTGCCGAATTTATAGGTAAGGGGAATTATGTATTGGTAGACTTCTGGGCCAGCTGGTGCGGACCTTGCCGGGCAGAAATGCCAAACGTGAAAAAAGCATACGAGACTTACCATTCCAAAGGATTCGAAATAGTAGGCATTTCATTGGATTCAAAAAAAGATGCATGGACAAAAGCCATCGATCAGATGCAACTCCCATGGATACACTTATCCGACGTCAAAGGATGGCAATGTGCCGCAGCACAGCTATATGGTGTCAACAGTATCCCATTCATGCTGCTGATAGGTCCCGACGGCAAGATTGTTGCCCAAAATCTAAGAGGCGAAGCTTTACAGAAAAAACTGGCGGAATTATACCAATAATTCCAATATAATAAGCTAACAGGCAACATGTAATCAAACACGCTCCGATATAAAACCAATATTCTGAAAATGGCCCTGTCACTACTCTATAAAGATAGAGTCTGACAGAGCCATTTTTATATACCATCAATCACACGGATTATTCCTTCCGTTTCCGATACTGAAGTACAAGAATCACTACCGCACCGAGAATCAGAACACCCAATGAAGCAAAAGCTACAGCTTCGGTTACATGCAGTGATTTCGGATCAAAAGTGAAACGGACAGTATGTTTTCCTGCCGGAACATTCATCGCACGCAGAATGTAGTCGGCACGTCCGTGCTCCACTTCCTTATCGTCGATATATGATTCCCATCCCGGATAATAGATTTCAGAAAAGACAACTACTCCACCCTTCGGTGAACTGGTTTCGTAAACCAACTCATTCGGCTTATAACTCTTCATGACAATGCTATTCAAGCTGTCAGCGGTAGCTTCAGCCGCCTTTATCTGACCGGAAAACCGTTTATCGACTACAGCAGTCACCGCAGGGTCAAGATGATGGATAGCATCAATCTCCTCATTGGCATTATCCACATATTCCACTTTATCTACAAACCAGGCATTACCCAACGCATATGGATTGAATACCGGTGCAGTACCCCCTCCTTGTAATGGGAAAATGAAATAACGGGTATTCAGCATATTCAATACCGGATAATGAGAAGAGTCTACCCGGGTCATGTCCCCACCAGCTTCTGAAAAATCCTTGAATAATGTATTCATTTCACCGTGAATATGCTCTTCTATCATCTCCTGGTAACGGCGGAGTTTGGCGGCATGATATCCACCGATACTCTTGTGCCAATACGAAGTCTCATTCTCATTAAACGTATTGGTTGAAAGATTTAATACACGATAATCAAGGGTCTTGTCGGCAAGAATGGCTTTATCTGTTTCTGAAGGTTGCAAAAATGGTTTCATCTCGGTTCCCTTCTCCACAAACTGCTCATCATACAAATAACGTTTATTTACGCTCCACATATCAACCAAACATATCAAAGCTATCAGACCTATAGTCCACTGAGCTTTCAGCTTACCTTTACAATACATCCATAGTAGGAAAAAGCCTATCAGAATAAAAATCAGGCTACGCCAGGCATCAGCTGTAAAGATAGCCACACGCATTTCTTCCAGATTTATCAGAATGGGCGCCAGCTGTTCGGCAGGAATGGCATTTTGCAGAGCTTCCAGCTCCATTGACGACACATACGAAGGGAAAAAGACTTTAGGCAAGACCGCAAAAAGCAGACATAGTCCTCCCGTAAGTATCAGACTTATATAAAACGAACGGGACTTCTCCTTAAACAAGGCAGGACGCTCTATTACTTCTTTCAATGACATCATGGCAAGTAACGGAATGGTAAATTCTGCTATCACCAGGATAGAAGACACCGCACGGAACTTATTGTACATAGGCACATAATCAATGAAGAAATCGGTCAGTCCCATAAAATTCTTACCCCACGAAAGCAAAACAGAAAATATTGTACCGCCCAACAATGCCCATTTCATAGGACCTTTCACAATAAAACAACCCAAAATGAAAAGGAACATGACAAAAGCACCGACATAAACCGGACCGGATGTACCTGGCTGTTCGCCCCAATACTGACCAATCTGATTATACAATCCCAAATAGGTAGGATCAGCCTTTGACATGGCCGTTTCATTCTTCGACAATGGCACAGACGCACCCCCCTTTACATTCGGCACCATTAATGAAAATGTCTCACCGATCCCATAACTCCATTGAGTGATATAGTCACGTTCCAGACCACTTCCCGTCTGGTTGGCCGAATTTTCCTTGACAAGCTCACTCTTGCCGCGCATACTTTCCTTGCTATACTGATAAGTATGATACAGGTTTGAAAGATTTATGCAGATACCGATTATACCGGCTACCACCAATACACCCGTAGCCTTAAGGAATTGAGGAAAGCGCTTCTCCTTCCATGCCACCACACCATAGGCTATAGCCATAAACAGCATGACAAAAAGGAAATAGTAAGTCATCTGTACATGATTCGACACAATCTGTAAAGCCACAAATAAAGCGGTAACCAATCCACCGGTCCAGAACTTTCCTCTATAAACCAATACCATACCGGCAATAGTTGGAGGAATATATGCCAAGGTTACAAACTTCCATATATGCCCGGCAGCTATAATAATGAAGAAATAAGACGAAAAAGCCCAAACGATAGCCCCCAAAGCCGACAACCATACCTTGAAGTCAAAAGCACGGAGAAGGATATAGAATCCAAGCAGCATGACAAATACATACCATACATAAGTAGGAAGGAACAGATGATAGATACCCTGGATATAGTTCAATACCTTATTTGAAGAATAGCTGGGAGCCATCTGGTAAGTAGGCATACCACCGAACAATGCATTGGTCCAACGGGTAGTCTTACCGGTCTGTTCACGGTATTCGTTAATCTCTTGACCGGCTCCGATACCAGCAACGGCATCATGCTGCGCCAGAATACGCCCTTCGGTCACCGCCGGACAGAAATAGGCAAACGAAATGATGACAAACAGCACAATCGCCACAATATCAGGAAGTATTTTCTTGAATCGGTTCATGATACGATAGTTTATTAATTAATGTTTTCAGGGAGCAAAGATAACAATATACTCCATGAAAAATAGTAACTTTGTAACCGAAAATCATTTTTACGCATGAAAATAGGAATCATCACGGCCATGTCTTCCGAACAGAAGCAACTGGCCAGCCAACTGGAGAACAGAACAGAACGCACAGAAGGACCTTTCACCTATATTGAAGGGACCATCCGGAAAAATACAGTTATCTTGATGCAATGCGGTATCGGTAAAGTGAATGCTGCAGCCGGATCCGTAGAACTGATACGTAATTTCCAACCCGACTGTATCATCAGTACCGGTGTGGCAGGCGGTATAGATACCTGCCTGAAAGTAATGGATGTAGTAGTAAGCCGGCAAATCGTCTATCACGACGTATGGTGTGGTGAAGGAAACGCTTACGGACAGATACAAGGACTGCCCACCTATTTCAACGGTAACGATACACTTTATCAATGCGCCTTGTCGCTCGATACGGAAACTGCTATCCATGGCGGACTTATCTGTAGCGGAGACAAGTTCATTACTGAACGTAAAGAACTCGAAAGCATCAAAGGAAACTTTCCCGACGGTCTGGCTGTCGATATGGAATCAGCGGCCATCGCACAAGTATGCTACTTGTATAATGTACCTTTTATCAGCTTCCGCATCATCAGTGATACACCGGGAGCTGAAAAACATCTGGAACAATACCAGAACTTCTGGGGCGAGATGGCCGACCGGTCTTTCCGCATTACGGAAACATTCCTAAAGGCATTACCAGCCCGACTTTAATCCATTCATACATATATCACACAGATTATGAAAAAGATACCTAGCTTTACTGTCGACCACATCCACCTGCAACGTGGCATTTACGTATCCCGCCAGGATACGGTAGGTGAAGAGATTGTAACCACCTTCGATATCCGGATGAAAGAACCTAACAGAGAGCCGGCCTTAAGCCCGTCGGCCATCCACACAATCGAGCACCTGGCCGCCACATTTCTCCGGAACCATCCGGTTTGGGCCGACAAGATTATCTATTGGGGACCAATGGGATGTCTTACCGGTAACTACCTGGTGATAAAAGGTGATCTTTCCTCACGGGAAATAGCTCCACTGATTACAGAAACATTCCAGTTCATTGCCGATTATGAAGGAGAAATCCCGGGAGCTTCCCCGAAAGATTGCGGAAACTATTTAATGATGAATCTTCCGATGGCAAAATGGGAGGCAAACAAGTTTCTGCACGAAGTACTGGAACAACTTACCGATGCCAATCTGGAATATCCCAAATGAAATAAAAAAAGATGAGCCGCCTTCCTACATACGGAGAGCGGCTCATCTTCTGTTCGTTTGCAGCAAGTAAAGAATTACTTACGCAGACCGAGTTCCTTAACAATGGCACGGTATCTTTCGATATCACGGCTTTTCAAGTAGTTCAGCAAAGAACGACGCTTACCTACCAATGTTGTCAGAGCTCTTTCAGTACTATAATCTTTTCTGTTGAGCTTCATGTGCTCAGTCAGGTGAGAAATACGGTATGAAAACAATGCAATCTGTGCTTCAGGTGAGCCAGTATCAGTGTTAGACTTTCCGTACTTTTCAAAGATTTCTTGCTTTTTAGCTGCGTCTAAATACATAATTTGACTGTTTTTATAAATGTATAAATCTGATTTGCGGGTGCAAAGATAGTGAGAATCTTTTAGACAGCAACTTTTTCAAGGCCTTTTTTTATCTTAATTTGTTCAAACCGACCTTTTTAGCCCATAAATCTTGCTTAAATCATATTGTTTTTCGTATAATATTAAAGAAAAATCGTAACTTTGTGCCCAAATTATAGGTATAGTATGCAAGACATTAGAAACATTGCCATTATTGCCCACGTAGACCATGGGAAAACTACATTGGTGGACAAAATGATGCTGGCGGGACATCTGTTCCGCAATGACCAGACTAACGGTGAATTAGTATTGGATAACAACGACTTGGAGCGTGAAAGAGGAATTACAATCCTTTCAAAAAACGTTTCAATCAACTACAATGGAACAAAAATCAACATTATCGATACTCCGGGACACGCTGACTTCGGCGGCGAAGTGGAACGCGTACTGAATATGGCCGACGGATGTATCCTGCTCGTCGATGCCTTCGAAGGCCCGATGCCTCAGACCCGTTTCGTATTACAGAAAGCGCTGCAAATCGGATTAAAACCGATTGTGGTTGTCAATAAGGTAGATAAGCCCAACTGCCGCCCGGAAGAAGTATACGAAATGGTCTTTGACCTGATGTTCAGCCTGAATGCAACGGAAGACCAACTTGATTTTCCTGTTCTTTATGGATCTGCAAAAAACAATTGGATGGGCGAAGATTGGAAAACCCCTACCGGAACCATCACTCCGCTACTTGACGCCATCATAAAATATATTCCTGCACCGCAGCAATTGGAAGGGACACCACAGATGCTGATCACTTCACTGGACTATTCTTCATACACCGGACGTATTGCCGTAGGACGTGTACACCGCGGAACTCTTTCAGAAGGTATGAACATCACACTAGCCAAACGTGACGGAACCATGGTGAAATCAAAAATCAAGGAAGTCCATACATTCGAAGGTTTGGGACGTAAAAGAGTACAATCCGTTTCATCCGGTGACATTTGTGCCATCATAGGTGTGGAAGGATTTGAAATCGGTGACACCATCTGCGACTTCGAAAATCCGGAGCCACTGCCACCTATTGCCATAGATGAACCGACCATGAGTATGCTCTTTACCATCAATGATTCTCCGTTCTTCGGTAAGGAAGGTAAATACGTAACTTCACGCCATATTCATGACCGCCTGATGAAAGAGCTCGACAAGAACCTGGCTCTGCGTGTACGCAAGACTGAAAACGAAGACGGAAAATGGATTGTTTCAGGACGTGGCGTATTGCACTTGTCTGTTCTGATCGAGACCATGCGCCGTGAAGGTTATGAATTACAGGTCGGGCAACCTCAAGTGATATTCAAGGAAATAGACGGTGTAAAATGTGAACCGATAGAAGAACTGACCATCAGTGTACCGGAGGAATTCGCCAGCAAGATGATCGATATGGTTACTCGCCGAAAAGGTGAAATGGTTTCCATGGAAACCCAGGGAGATCGTGTAAATATCGAGTTTGACATGCCGTCACGTGGTATCATCGGTCTGCGTACCAATGTACTGACAGCTTCACAAGGAGAAGCCATCATGGCACACCGCTTCAAGGAATACCAGCCGTATAAAGGCGATATCCCTCGCCGTACCAATGGTTCTATGATTGCCATGGAAAGCGGAACGGCTTTTGCCTATGCTATCGACAAGCTGCAGGATCGTGGAAAATTCTTCATCTACCCGCAAGACGAAGTATATGCCGGCCAGGTAGTGGGAGAACACGTACATGAGAACGACTTGGTGGTTAATGTTACCAAATCAAAGAAACTGACCAACATGCGAGCTTCCGGTTCGGACGATAAGGCCCGCATTATACCACCGGTAATTTTCTCATTGGAAGAAGCATTGGAATACATCAAGGAAGATGAATATGTGGAAGTGACACCGAAAAGCATGCGTATGCGTAAAATTATTCTGGATGAAACAGAACGCAAGCGTGCCAACAAGAATGCATAATAATAAAACAATACATTGTTCTGGAACATAACTCCAGAATATCTTTCATAGAGTGGAAGATCTGCACCGTTTACCGAGAAAAGACGCAGGTCTTCCATTTTTTCATTCAACATAACGCCATGAAGAAAGAACAAAGAACTTACCTGATCCTGCTGGCCGCCATTTGTGCGGTTACGCTTTTCACCATTGGAGGCATTACATTTTTCCATACCAAAGGTGAACCTCGTGAAGCCATCGTTGCCTATACCATGCTTGATACAGGCAACTGGATACTTCCAGAAAATATCGGAGGTGAATTTGCCTACAAGCCACCTTTTCTTCACTGGTGTATCGCCGCACTGGCATCCGTATCCGGTATTTTAAATGAATACATATCACGTATGCCATCCATGATTGCCGTCACCATGATCGCTCTGATCGGATTCCTGTTCAATTCCAGACGAAGCGATACCAAACTGGCATTCCTGACTGCCCTTATCACACTCAGCAACTTTGAAATACATCGGGCAGCGATAAACTGCCGTGTAGACATGGTACTCACAGCCTGTATCGTACTGGCTCTCTACTCTCTCTACCGCTGGTATGAAAAAGGTTACCGCTCTGTCCCATGGACAGCTATATTCTGTATGAGTCTAGGAACATTGACCAAAGGCCCTGTAGCCATTATACTCCCCTGTCTGGTCATGGGTGTAATGATGCTTATCCGACAAGTCAATTTCTGGCGTACACTTCTTTCATTTATCGGAATAGCCATCTTGTCGTGCATTATTCCGGCACTATGGTATATAGCCGCCTACCACCAGGCAGGACAGGCCTTTCTGGATCTGGTAATGGAAGAAAATTTCGGAAGATTTCTCGGAAAGATGTCATATCCGAGCCATGAAAACCCTTGGTACTATAATGTAATGACAGTCGTGGCCGGTTTTACTCCCTATACTTTACTTGCCCTCATTTCCCTATTTTTCCTGCAATACAGGAAAATAAACGGCAAACCCCTGCAATGGTGGAACCACCTGAAAGCCTATATCGGAAAAATGGATGATGTACGCCTCTTCAATCTGTTGAGTATCATACTGATCTTTGTATTCTACTGTATCCCGAAGAGCAAACGGAGTGTCTATCTTATGCCTATCTACCCGTTCATCGCCTATTTCCTGGCCGAATATATACTCTGGCTCTACCGCAACAAGCCCCAATCCTTGCGCATTTACGGAAGTATTATATACGGACTATGCCTGCTACTGACACTGGTATTTGTTTCTGTCAAGATGGGATTAGTTCCCGACTCAGTCTTTCATGGAAAACATGCAGCCGACAATATTGCATACCTGCATGCCTTGAAAGACACCCCCATCCATCCACTACAATTCATAGCCATCCTACTTCCTCCCGTATACGCCGTTTGGGGATTCGTCAGAAAACATTATGCCCCTCTAGCGGTCACCGGAATCACATTTATCCTATTTCTGGCATTGGACGGCTTTTACCAACCTACCGTCCTGAACATCAAATCCGACAAGACTTTTGCCGGACAAATCATCGAAAAAGTACCCGAAGGTAAAATCTATTCCTTTGTCAATGTAGGCATGATGCATTTTTTCACCATCAACTTCTATACCCATAACCGGGTAGACGTTTGGGAATACCATATGCCCGACGAAGGTTATCTTATCGTCGGTGAAAACGATCTTGAAGCTTTGCCAAACAGGAAAAACTATACACTGACAGAGGTTATGCACAGTGACCGTAGGGGATGCGATGTAAAACAAATCATGTATTTATACCATTTCAAGAAGAAAACCTCGACACAAAGCATCGTAACAGAATAAAATATAGTATATTTGAAACAATTAACTCAGATAACACCACCAGTCAAGATGGACAGACGGGAAATTACCGGTGAAGTAATCAGATTCGGAACGGTAGGTCTGCTGGCTACTGTATTACACTATGGTATCTACTACCTCCTGCAACGCTACATACCCGTGAACATAGCCTACACAATAGGATATGTACTTTCATTTATAGCCAATTTTTACCTTACCGCATTCTTCACGTTCCGCTCTGCTCCATCATGGAAAAAAATGATAGGTATGGGAGGAGCACATGCCGTAAACTATGCACTGCATATCATACTGCTCAACCTGTTCCTTTTTATAGGAATACCTGCCATATGGGCTCCCTTCCCGGTATTCGCCATCGCCATACCAATAAACTTCATTCTGGTCCGTTTTGTCTTTAAGCACCGTAAACTATGAAACAACATATCCGCCTTGCCATTGTCGTTCCTTGTTACAACGAGGAAGAAGTATTACCCGAAACCACACGTCGTCTGACGGACATCCTGCAACGCCTGGAAGCAGACGGAATGATCGGTTCCGGAAAAATCCTTTATGTAGATGACGGAAGCAAAGATGCAACCTGGCAGCTCATCAAAACTTTTTCGGAAACAGACGAAAAGGTAGAAGGAATCAAGCTGGCTCATAATGTAGGCCACCAGCAAGCATTATGGGCAGGCCTGGAATGGGCCTCGGTACATGCGGATGCCGCAATATCAATCGATGCCGATCTGCAGGATGATGTAGAAAGCATTATCGCCATGACTGATTATTATAACAAAGGCATTGACATAGTCTATGGCGTACGGAAAGAACGTAATACAGACACATTCTTCAAGCGCAATACAGCTCTCCTCTTCTACCGGTTAATGCACAATCTGGGAGGGGAAATTGTCTATAACCACGCTGATTTCCGCCTGATGAGTAAACGGGCCCTCCAGGCTCTGATGAGTTACCCGGAAAGGAACCTGTTCCTCCGGGGTATGGTCTGCACGCTCGGATTTCCTTCTGCTGTAGTCTATTATGACCGGAAAGAACGGTTTGCCGGAGAATCAAAATATCCACTGAAAAAAATGCTGAGCTTTGCTCTCGACGGAATAACATCCTTCTCGGTACGCCCCCTACGTTATATCGTTATATTAGGCCTCCTGTTTATCCTCATATCCATCATTGCCATCATCTACGGACTGATCAGATTCACTGAAGGACAAACTATCCCAGGATGGACTTCCTTAATGATTTCTGTATGGTTCATCGGAGGAGCCGTACTGACTTCGGTAGGTATTATAGGAGAATACATCGGTAAAATCTATAAGGAAGTGAAACAACGTCCACGCTATCTGATAGAAGAATGTACTGCCGGAAAATAAATCCAACTTACCGGGTCAACTTTTATCCATGACATACACAAATTACAACAAAACATAAAATATCATTCAAAAACCCAACTTAACATCAAACAACCAACAATTTACACTATCTTTGCAAACGCAATAAAAAAACAGTTTATTACCTGCATGAAAGAATTCTTCCAAATGATGCGGCGCTTTGTTTCGCCATATAAGAAATATGTTGTCGGAGCAATAGGCCTCAACATCTTGTCGGCCATATTCAATGTTTTCTCCTTTTCTTTATTGATTCCTATCCTGAACATTCTATTCAAAACAGGTGACTCAGAAAAGGTATATCAATTTATAGAATGGGGGAATGGCGACTTTAAGGACGTAGCAATCAACAATTTCTATTACTATGTTTCACGCTTGATCGAAACATTCGGACCTGCTACTACTCTATTATGGCTAGGCTTGTTCCTCGCAGGAATGACTTTACTTAAAACCGCTTGTTATTTCGGCTCGACCGCCATCATGGTACCACTACGTACAGGCGTGGTACGTGACATCCGTATCATGGTCTATACCAAAGTAATGCATCTCCCGCTCAGCTTCCTTTCAGAAGAAAGAAAAGGAGATATCATTGCCCGTATGAGCGGTGATGTGGGTGAAATAGAAAACTCCATTACCAGTTCACTCGACATGCTTCTAAAAAACCCTATCCTGATAATATCTTATTTTGCTACGCTGATAATAACCAGTTGGCAGCTGACCCTGTTTACTATTATCGTACTTCCTGGTATGGGTTGGATTATGGGGCGGGTAGGACGTAAACTGAAACGCCAGTCACTCGAGGCCCAAAACAAATGGAGTGAAACCATGTCTCAACTGGAAGAAACTTTGGGCGGAATGCGCATCATCAAAGCGTTCATAGCAGAAGAAAAAATGATAAACCGCTTTGTAAAATGCAGCAACGAATTCCGTGATGCCACAAACCGGGTAGCTATGCGGCAGAGTCTGGCACATCCGATGAGCGAATTTCTAGGTACATTGCTCATCGTGCTGGTCCTATGGTTCGGCGGTTCACTCATTCTGAGCTCCCATTCCACCATCAACGCATCTACCTTCATATTCTATATGGTCATACTGTACAGTATCATCAATCCGTTGAAAGACTTTTCCAAAGCCAGCTACAATATTCCTAAAGGACTGGCTTCTATGGAACGTGTAGACAAGATACTGAAGGCCCCCAACAACATAGTTGAACTCCCTAACGCAGAACATATATCCGAACTGAAGGAAGGATTGGAATTCAGAAATGTATCTTTCAGTTACGGTACACACGAAGTTTTACATGACGTCAGCCTGTATGTACATAAAGGAGAAACCATTGCCTTGGTAGGACAAAGCGGATCTGGGAAGTCAACATTGGTAGATCTGGTTCCCCGTTTCCATGATGTAGGCGGAGGGGAAATCCTGCTGGATGGCAAGAATATAAAGAATTTCCTTGTAAAAGATTTGCGTGGACTGATAGGAAATGTAAACCAGGAAGCTATCCTGTTCAACGACAGTTTCTTCAACAACATCGCTTTTGGGGTTGAAAACGCAACAATGGAACAGGTAGTGGAAGCAGCCAAAATAGCTAATGCACACGACTTCATAATGGAAACAGAAAAGGGTTATGACACCAATATAGGTGACCGGGGATGCCGACTTTCTGGAGGTCAGCGCCAACGTATATCGATTGCCCGTGCCATACTGAAAAATCCAGCTATTCTGATTCTGGATGAAGCTACATCAGCACTCGACACAGAAAGCGAACGCCTGGTACAGGAAGCATTGGAACGTCTGATGAAAACACGTACTACCATTGCCATCGCCCATCGTCTATCAACCATAAAGAACGCCGACCGTATCTACGTATTATACGAAGGGCGTATCGTGGAATGTGGCAAACATGAAGAACTTCTGCAGAAAAACGGATACTACAAACGTTTGAATGATATGCAAGCCTTATAACAGACAACAAACATTCACTTTTATACATAAAATCAACTAAAATTACAGAGTAACTCATACTTCCTTGTTTTACTGAAAAACACAAAAAAACATAATTGAAGAAAATTCTGGCCTTGTTGCATGCAGTAAATCAAAAATCAATGCATTTGATATACAAAATGATTTCTGGATATAAAAAATAACAAGATTACCCGACATAAAATAAACCATATAGGAGAATGATGAGCAGCAATAGTCTTATGGTCAGCATAATAGTACCTAACTATAATTATGCAAATTATTTAGACCAACGTATTAATAGTATCCTGAACCAGACATATCAGAGCTACGAAATTATTATTCTTGATGATGCTTCTACAGATGATAGCCTCAAGGTAATCGAACGTTACCGGAATCATCCCAAAGTCTCCCATGTAGTTATAAATGAAGAAAATACCGGAAAACCTTTCATGCAATGGATGAAAGGAATCACATTGGCACGCGGAGAATGGATATGGATTGCAGAAGCAGACGATCTGGCACTTCCACAATTTCTGGAAACATGCATGAAATACATTCAGATGGATCAGCATGCATCCGTCTGCTATGTAGACAATCTCTACATCGATCAAAATGACCGGCCTTTACCTTTCAAATACCAGCAATACTCCTCTAAGGCAACCATATACCATGGGCCACAATTTGCACAAAATTGTCTATATTGGGAAAATATCATCGCCAATGCCAGTGGAGTCGTTTTCCGTAAACAATTTGCATTGAACATTAAGAATCAGGTATTTTATAAAATGCGCTATTGCGGAGATTGGATGTTCTGGTTTGAAATGGCACTCCAAGGTAATGTCATTAGTATCCATGAAAAACTCAACCATTTCCGCCAAC